>ERZ779623.152-NODE-152-length-36363-cov-21.992894_pt1 | contig 36363 bp, 38 predicted proteins | sample MGYA00514189_ERZ779623 | MGnify/ENA primary metagenome ERZ779623 (study PRJEB29562, sample SAMEA4376712) | mouse gut metagenome | isolation source: Cecum | study: EMG produced TPA metagenomics assembly of the A DSS colitis mouse model was used to assess the... | reverse complement strand
GTGCATACCGCCCTCCGGGGTGTGGACGTTGTTGGCGAAGGAGACGATGATCTCGCTGAAGCTGTCCTCGCTGTACTGCATGGCGATCTCGGCCATGGAATCCTCTTTGGCTCCGGACATATAGATCACGCTGTCATGGAGGGGGGTTTTGTTCTCATTGATGAAGGCGACGAACTCCCGGATGCCGCCCTGGTAGCACATATCCTCCTCCTGCTCCCGGCCTGGGCGGCGGTCGGCAATGAAAATTCGCACCCCGGCATTCAAAAACGCCTGCTCCCGCATACGGCGGTGGAGGGTTTCGTAGTCGTACACCGTGTCGTCAAACATCTCGGGATCGGGCTTGAACACCACCTCGGTGCCCGTCCTGTCGGTGGTGCCGATGACGGTCATCTCCTGGGTCATACTGCCCCGGGAGAACTTCACCTCGTAGATCCGCCCGTTCTTGTGGACCCGGACCTCCATCCATTCGCTCAGGGCGTTCACCACGCTGCCGCCCACCCCGTGGAGGCCGCCGGACACCTTATACCCGCCGCCGCCGAACTTGCCCCCGGCGTGGAGCACGGTGTACACCACCTCCAGGGCGGGACGCCCGGTCTGGGCCTGTATATCCACCGGGACGCCGCGGCCGTTGTCGGTGACCTTGATCACGTCGCCCTCCAAAATCTCCACGGTGATGTGGTCGCAGTACCCCGCCAGGGCCTCGTCGATGGCGTTGTCCACGATCTCGTACACCAGATGGTGCAGGCCGGAGCTGGACGTGGAGCCGATATACATACCCGGACGCTTCCGGACGGCCTCCAGCCCCTCCAGCACCTGGATCTCCGACGCGCCGTACTCGTGGTCGGTCTGGGTGGTGTTCAGTTCGTTTAACTCGTTGCGTTCTTCAGCCATGATCTTCCTCCGCTAATCTGTGCTTCTGTCCGGGGCCGCCGGGTCAATCGGCGTCGCACCCGTCCCCGTCAAAGTCAAAATCCTCCCCGTCCAGGTGGGACGGGCCGTCCTCCTGGCCCAGCAGCTCGGTGGCCCGCATACGGCGGCGGTTTTTGGCCTCCTCCACGTTCTTGTGGATCAGCTCCTTCACCTGCCGGGGGTTTTTCACGTTCTTCAAATCCAGGTGGGGTATACTCTTGTCCGACGAGTGGACGCACACCGTCCCCACCCCGAACATCCGCTGGCCCAGCCGCATGGTCAGCTCCAGATCCTGCACCCGGTAGAGCAGCACCTCATCGGATTTCAGGTTCAGGAACCCGGTTTCGCAGAACAGCCTGTCCTCGCTGAGGGCGTACCGGGTGAAGGACAGGGGAAGCCCCAGGCGGCGTTTACGGTCCTTCCAAAGGTAGTCGATGGATTCCATCTTAAAAGCCTCCTTTTTGTTTCACCTATATGGGCAGATCCCGCTCTGCCCGGGCGGACAACGCCGCCGGGGACAGGGGGACCAGGTAGATCACGGGCCTCCCCTCCCCCCCGTCCGCCAGGACGAAGGAGCGGGGCAGATCGTCCCCCAGGGGGATCACCCTTCCCTCCCCCTCCGCCCGCTCCAGGAAACGGCGGGTGCGGAAGGACCAGGTGGTGTTGTCCAGGTCGAATATGCCGATTAGGTCCTGGTTTCTTACCATGACGTTTTGGCCTAAATGGAGGTACATTGTTTATGACTCCTTTCCCCTCGCGGGAGACGCCCCTGCGGGGGGCGTTACTTTCTCTCGCGCGAGAGAAAGTAACCAAAGAGCGCGCTCGTCGTCGCAAAGTCCGCTTACTCCGTTTCCGCCTGCGGCGAAAACTGCGTTCGCTCCCTTGCTCCTCCTCTCCCCACAAAGCCTGAAGGTCGGCTTTGCGGGGGCCCCTTGCCCCCTATATACCCCCTTTTCTTTCTTGGAATACGTGGTGGGGGTGGGGCCGGCTTGTGGGGATCTGGACCGGCTTCTCCCCCATTGGTGCTGCCGCTGGTGTGCAGGTACTGAGACGTGGACGTTTCCCTCGGTTGACGCCTAAGTGGTGCGTCTGATGCTCGGGGGCCTTGATGAGAACCGCCGATTTCACGGGGTGCGGCCCCTATTGCCATGCCTTCCCCCCACAGGGGGGAAAGGTGGCAGCCGCAGGCGATGACGGATGAGGGGGCTTTCAGGGCACGCGCCTGACATCCGCACCCTCATCCGCCCCAGCGTGCCCGCTGGGGCACCTTCCCCCTGGAAGGGGGAAGGCTTGTGCCGCCTTTCCGCCGTGTCATCATAAGGCGGCATCGCCGCAGGCAATGACGGTTGAGGAGTGCGGCTTAATATTTAGGTTGGGAAAAGCACGCCGTCTTTCACGCGGAACGCCTTTCCCTCCCTCAGCCGCGCCAGCTTCTCCTCCTCGCAGCAGGTGATGAACACCTGTCCGGAGGTGATCCGGTTGAGCACGAACTCCTGCCGCCGGAGATCCAGCTCGCTGAGCACGTCGTCCAGCAGGAGCACGGGCCACTCCCCCCCGTCCTGGCAGAAGATGTCCCGGGCCGCCAGCTTCAGGGCCAGGGCCGCCGTCCTGGTCTGCCCCTGGGAGGCGTAGGACTTGGCGGCCGCGCCGTCGATGTCCACCGCCAGCTCGTCCTTGTGGGGCCCGGACAGGCAGGAGCGGGACTCGATCTCCGCCCGCCGGTGGGCCTCCTGGTGGGCCAGGAGCTGGGGCAGGATGGCCTTGGGCGGGGCCTCCGGGTCGGTGACAGAGGACACCGTGTCATACCGCAGATCCAGCGTCTCCCGCCCGCCGGAGCAGTCCCGGTGAATCTCCGGGGCGGTCTCCCTCAGCCTGCGGATAAAGTGGGCGCGGTAGTGGACGATCACCGCCCCGCACTGGGCCATCCGCAGGGAGAAGTCGTCCAGGGTGTCCAGCAGGGCGGGGTGCTCCCCGGCGTCCTTTAGAATCCGGGTCTTGTGCTGGTAGAGCCGCTTGTACTCCGCCAGGGCCTGGGCGTACCGGGGCCGGAGCTGGCAGATGCAGCTGTCCAGGAACCGCCGCCGGACCTCCGCCCCCTCCCGGATCAGGTACAGGTCCTCCGGGCAAAATAATACCGTCCGCAGCAGGCCGCACAGCTCCCCCGCCGTTTTCAGCTTTACCCCGTTGCACCGCAGCTGCCGCCGCTGTCCCCGGTGGAGGTCCGCCTCCAGCACCAGCCTTCTGCCCCGGGCGGATATGTCCCCCTTCACAAAGGCGTGGTCCGTCCCGCGGCGGATCAGCTCCCGGTCGTATCTGGCCCGGTGGGAGGAGGCGGAGGACAGGTAGGCCACCGCCTCCAGCAGGTTGGTTTTGCCCTGGGCGTTCTCCCCGGCCACCACGTTCACGCCGGGGTGGAACTCCGCCTCCCCGTGGACGTAGCTTCGGAAAAAGTCCAGGCTGATCCGGTCAACCGTCATTCCACCAGCCAGACCGCGCCGTCCAGCTCCGCCCGGTCCCCGGGGTAGAGCTTCTTTCCCCGCATGGTGCAGGGCTCGCCGTTCACCATGACCTCCCCCTCCTGTATGCGCACCTTGGCCTCCCCGCCGGTCTCCACCGCCCCGGCGAATTTCAGCAGGTCCTGGAGCTTGATAAACGGGGTCTCAATTTTCACGCGCTCCTCGCCCATATCGAATCTCCTTCATTTCACGCGTTGCAGGGGAGGGCCTGCCCCTCCCGCCTTGGCGGTACGCTCTCTGTTCCCCGGGAGGGGCACGCACCGCCTATTCTCCCGCCCTCAACCTCACGGGCAGGACCATATACAGAAAGCTGTCCTCCTCCCCCTCCCGGGGCAGGATCAGGCAGGGGGACGTGGGGGTGTTCAGCTCCAGCCGCACCCGCTGGGCGGGGGCCGCCTTCACCGCGTCCATGAGAAAGCGGTTGTTGAAGCCGATCTCCAGCCCCTTGCCGTCCCCGGCGATGGGACAGCGGTCAAAGGCCGCGCCGATGGCGGTTTTGGACGTGATGGAGAGGGAGCCGTCCTCAAACTTACAGCGCAGGGGGCTTTTCAGCTTGTCGTTGATGATGAGGGACGCCCGGTCAATGGACCGCTGGAGGTCGGCGGCCTCCGCCTCCAGCACGATGGCGTTATTGCGGGGGATGGTCTGGCGGTAGTTGAGGAACTCCCCCTCCAGCCGCCGGGCCACCAGCAGGGTGCCGCCGATCTCAAAGGTGACGTGGCGGTCCCCCTGGGTGATGGCGGCGGGCTCGTCGCTGTCGGCGCAGATCTTCTCCACCTCGTTCAGGGCCGCGCCGGGCACCACGAAGGACAGCCCCTCCGGCCCTTCCCCCGCCAGCTTCCCCCGGCGCAGGGCCAGGCGGTAGCCGTCCACCGCCACCATGGTAAGCCGGTCCCCCTCCGTCTCAAACAGGGCCCCGGTGTGGATGGGGCGGCTCTCGTTGTCGCTGACGGCGAAGATAGTCTGGCCGATCATGGACCGCAGCTCCCCCTGGGCGATGGACAGCGCGTTCCCGCCGCTGACGGAGGGCAGCTCCGGGAAGTCCTCATCGCTGCTGCCCTTGATATCAAAGGAGGTAGGCCCGCATTGGATGTGGACGGACAGATCCGCCCCGGCGGACAGGGACACCGCGTCGTCCGGCATCCGCCGGAGGATCTCCCCCAGCAGGCGGGCGGACAGCACAATGGCCCCCGGCTCCGCCACCCCGGCCTCCACCTGGGTGACAATCCCCGTCTCCAGATTGTAGCCGCTGATCCGCAGACGATCCCCCTCCGCCTCCATGAGCACGCCTTCCAGGGCCTGAATGGTGCTTTTGGCGGCCACAACCCGCCCGGCGGTGGTAACGGCGGCCTGTAGGATCGCCTTTTCACAGGAAAATTTCATAGGGAGCTTCCTTTCCCCCTCCCCCGTAAGGAGGGAAGGTTTTAAAATTCGTAGTAGATCTTAGGGGCTGCGGAACCTGTGGAAAACCCGGACACCCCAAGTCTCCCAAGGGATTCCCCCTCCACAGCGGCTGTCACAAACTTTCCACATCCCCCACAGATCAGGAACAGCCAAACAAAGCGTCCACAGCCTTCCACACCACAGCCCACAAAATTGTGGAACCTGCGGCCAAACAAAAAGACCCGAAAACGGGCAGCGGACCACCCCGCGAAATCGGCGGCCCGTCACGGCCCCCGAACCGCTGTCGCACCACTCAGGCGTCAGCCGAGGGAACCACCCAGGCCAGTATCCACACACAAGCGGCAGCACCAATGGGGGAGCAGCCAGTCCAGATCCCCACAAGCCGGTCACTCCCCCGCCCCGTATTCCAAGGAAGAAAGGGGGTACATAGGGGGAAACCCCCTATGCGCGCTCTTTGGTTACTTTCTCTCGCGCGAGAGAAAGTAACGCCCCCCGCAGGGGCGTCCCCCGCGACAGGGGGGTTCACAAAGGGGGCCACCCCCTTAGTAAGCCGAATTTACAGCATTGGTGATATCCCGGATGATCTCCGACAGCTCCGGCTGCGCCTTCATCATCTTCTCCACCCGGTTAATCGAATTGAGCACCGTAGAATGGTGCCGCCCTCCAAACTGCTGCCCGATCTCCGCCAGGGACAGCTGGGTCATCTCCCGGATGATATACATGGCCACGTTCCGGGCGGTGCTGATCTCCTTGTTCTGGCTCTGCCCGGTGATGGCCGCGGCGTCCAGCTCGTAGAACCGGGCCACCTCCTGGATGATGGTGTCCGCCGAGGGCAGGAAGTTCTCCTTGGCCCGGAGAATGTCCCGCACCGCCCGGACGGTGGTTTCCACGTCCACCTGCGCGCCCATCAGCTCCTGGAAGGCCATGATCTTGTTGACCACGCCCTCGATCTGCCGCACGTTGGAGGTGATGTTCTCCGCCACGTAGGACAGCACCGGGTCGGGCAGGGAGATGCCCCGCTCCACCGCCTTGTTCTTCAGCAGGGCCACCCGGGTCTCGTAGTCCGGGGGCTGAATGTCAGCGGGGAGGCCCTGCTCAAACCGGGTTTTCAGCCGCTGCTCCAGCCGGAGCATCTCGTGGGGGGGACGGTCGGAGGTAAAGACGATCTGCTTCTTCTGTTCGTACAGGGTGTTGAAGGTGTGGAACAGCTCCTCCTCGCTGGAGTCCTTCCCGGCGATGAACTGCACGTCGTCCATCAGGAACAGGTCCACGTTGCGGTACTTGTCCCGGAAGCCCTGCATATCAATGCCCCGGCGCAGGCTGCCGATGAGCTCGTTCACAAAGTCCTCGCTCTGTACGTACAAAATCCGCCACCCCGGCTGGTTGTGCCGCACCTGGTTGGCGATGGCGTGGAGCAGGTGGGTCTTGCCCAGCCCGGACTGCCCGTAGATAAACAGGGGGTTATAGGCCCCCCCCGGCTCCTCCGCCACCTTCTTGGCGGCGGTGTAGGCGAAGCGGTTGGTGGAGCCCACCACGAACCGCTCGAAGGTGTACCGCTCCGCGCCGTCCCCCCCGGCGGGGGCGGGGGCGGCCTGCCGGGCCAGGTAGGTGGCCCGCTCCTCCGGGAGCAGCAGGGCGCAGTCCACGTCAAAGGCGAACAGGTCCAGGAGGTTGGCCTCGATCAGGGACAGAAACCGGGTGCGGATGATGTTCCGCTTGAAGTCGGTGGGGACGCACAGCACCAGCCGGGTGTCCTCCAGGGCCACCGCCTCCACGTCCCCGAACCAGGTCTCAATGGCCACGTCGGACATGGCGGCGGCCATCATGCTTTTCAGTTTTTCCCACACATCGGCGGCGGATTTCATAGGGCGGGGCCTCCTTCAGAGCCGTGGCATACTCAGAAGCTGTACCAATCGCCTCAGCACCCAGCATAACGGCCAGAATTGCCGCTGGCCGCGTTGAAAAATCTTGAAATACACAAAGTATTCCCGCGATTTTTCGCCTTGCCACCGGCAATTCTGACTCGCGAATCTGAATACTTCGGCTATTGGTACAGCTTCTAACTGAACTATTATACCAGAAAAAGGCGGGCGGCACAAGCTGTTTTCCGTAATTCTTTTTTAATAATGTAGGGGTGGGGGTGACTTCGGCTCACCGTCTGGCTGCGCCCAGCCCTCCCCCCTCAGGGGGGAAGGCCGAACGATGGTATGGAAAAGGGCGGCGGCAAAAGGGCGGTTTCGCAGGGGAGGGGCTTGCCCCTCCCATCTGGAAGGGTCAGAAACCCTCTCCCCGGGAGGGGCAAGCCCCTCCCCTACAGATTTTTTTGGAACGGGGAGAAAAAAACAGCCCCGGCATACCATGCCGGGGCTGTGTCCGTCACCGGGACAATCCCGCCTGGAAGTCCGCCGCGGCCCGCTTGTCCGCCGCCACGTCCTCCCAGCGGTCCAGGTACTCTTTGGCGTACTTGGGGTTGTTCAGCCGGACGATTTTCCTCTTATCCGGGTCCACCAGCTTGGTGATCCCCCCCGCCCCCAGGGAGAGCACGCTTTGCAGCTCCTCCATCATCACGATGTTGTAGGCGCAGGCCGTCCCCGGCTTGGCCCAGCCCACGTTTTCAAAGGAGCCGGACATATACTTCTGCCGGTAGAGGTAATAGGGGGCGTACCCCGCCCCCCGCAGCCGCTCCGACGCCAGGGCCAGCATGGCCTCCACGGACGCCGGGTCGGGCAGGCCGCCGCCCTGCTCCGTCATCCGGGAGCCCTTTTTCAGTGACAGGGTGTGTACGGTGATGTTCTCCGGCCCCATGGCCAGCACCTTCTCCAGGGTGCGCCCGAAGCCCTCTAAGCTGTCCGCGGGCAGGCCCGCGATCAGGTCCATGTTTACCAGCCCCCCGAACCGCTCCCCCGCCAGGGCCATGGCCTCCCCGATCTGGGCGGCGGTGTGGGCCCGGCCCATGGCCTGGAGGACGTGATCCTCCATGGTCTGGGGGTTGATGGAAATTCTGTGGATGTTGTGGAACCTCAAAACGTCCAGCTTGTCCGCCGTGATGGTGTCCGGGCGGCCCGCCTCCACGGTGAACTCGGCGCAGCCCTCCATGGGGAGAAATTCCTCCACGGCGGACAAAACCCGGTGGAGCTGCTCCGCCGACAGGGTGGTGGGGGTGCCGCCCCCCATGTAGGCGCAGGAGACGCCCAGCCCCCGCTCCCGCAAAAGCGTGCCCGCCAGCTCAATTTCCCGGCACAGGGCGTCCACATAAGGCTCCACCAGGGACAGGGAGCCCTTCACGTCGGCGGAGATGAAGGAGCAGTAGGCGCACCGGGTAGGGCAGAAGGGCACCCCTAAATAGAGGGCCATCCCGCCCCTGGCCAGGCCGCTGTTCACGGACAGCGCGGCCCTGGCGCACTCCACCGCCAGCGCGGCCCGGGGGGCGGAGACGCGGTACTCCTTCTCCAGCTCCCGCTGGGCCTGTCTGGCCGTTTTGCCCGCCAGCATGGCCCGGGTGGGCAGCTTCACGGGCCGCACCCCCGTCAGCGAGCCCCAGGGCAGCTCATAGCCCAGCAGGGCCGTCCCCGCCTGGTAAAACGCCTGCTTCAGCGCGTGGGAGACGGTGTGGTACACCTGCTCCTCCGGCTCGTCCAGCCTGTCCGCCGGGAAGCTGGCCACGCCGTTCCGGAGCCGGCCCCCCCGCTTCACCAGCACGCTGACGCTGGCCTTGGCCCTCCCACGGCTCAGGCCGATGAGGACGCCCTGACCGCCCTCCATGTCCGGGGGCGTCTCCGGGTACTGCGGCTTTTCGCCGGGGAACAGGGTGAGCAGCATCTGCTCCGTGGGAAAGCGGTAGCGATCCGGGTTCCAGGGCCAGTTGTGCTCCGCGAACCAGATGTTCATGTCAGCGTCCCATGGCGGCCCGCAGGCAGTAGTTGGTCTGCCGCTCCACCTCCAGGGTGGTCTGCCCCTCGTGGCCGGGGAGGACCTGATAGTCCCCCTCCAGCTCGCCTAAACGGCGCAGGGAGGCCATCATGGCCTGCCCGTCCCCGCCCTCGAAGTCGGTGCGGCCCATGGATCCGGCAAACAGGGTGTCCCCGGTGAACAGGGTGTTCCCCGCCCGCAGCGTCACCGAGCCGGAGGTGTGGCCCGGGGTCTCCAGCACCTCCAGCTCCACCCCCGCCACAGTGATCCGGTCCCCCTCCTTCCAGGGGGTGACGTTTCCGAAGGAGCGCACCGTGGGATAGGACTGCCCGAACATGGTGACGGTGTCCCCGGTGCCCAGGTCGGCGGGGTGGCAGTAGATGGGCAGCTCGGGCCACGCCGCCCGCAGGCCGGGAACGCCCATAATGTGGTCAAAGTGCCTGTGGGTGAGGAGGACGGCCTCCGGCTCCAGGCCCTTGTCCTTCAGCCACTTAGCCAGCTGCTCCCCGTGATCGCCGGGATCGACGACGCCGCATTTGGGGCTGTCCTCCTGGCGGAAAATATAGCAGTTGGTGCCCAGCTCGCCCAGGCGCAGGACGCTGATTTCCATAATAATCACCTCAATGAATTTTGCTATGCCTTATCATACGATATTTTGGACTGTTTGTAAAGGAACCGCTGATTAAATCGCCATGGATGCGTTTAATCAGCGGTTCCTAAAAACTTACACTTTAAAACTTATTGATGAGTTCTGCGACGGCGTTGTAAACCTGCTCATTGACTTCATAGGGACGATCATTGCAATATACCAAGAAAGCAGTGATCTCATCGGAAATAATGTCCCGTTGAAGTTCCACATCTAACTGATTTTTGTCCTCAAAAGGAATATTTTCTCCATGGATATCCTTAGAAGCTGTACCAATAGCCTCAGCACCCAGCTTAACGGCCAGAATTGCCGCTGGCCGCGTTGAAAAATCTTGAAATACACAAAGTATTCCCGCGATTTTTCGCCTTGCCACCGGCAATTCTGACTCGCGAATCTGAATACTTCGGCTATTGGTACAGCTTCTTAAATGATTTCATAACAATAATACCTCACATTCCGTTAATACATATTACCGCTTGCCGGGATCGTAAGCCACCACCGTCCGGCGGTTGGGCTCGGTTCCGGTGGAATAGGTGGTCACGCCGGGATAGTCCTGGAGGGCGGTGTGGATCACGTGCCGCTCGTAGGCGTTCATGGCCTCCAGGGTCATGTTCCGGCGGTACTTCACCACCTTGCCCGCCGTCTTGCGGGCCAGGCGGTTCAGCGACTCCTCCCGGCGGGCCCGGTAGCCCTCCGCGTCCACGTGGACGCGCACACGGTGGCCCCTCCCCCGGTTCACCGCGTACCCGGTGAGCTGCTGGATGGCGTCCAGGGTCTCCCCCCGGTGGCCGATGAGGGCACCCATGTTCTCCCCCTCCAGCACCACCTGGTAGGTGTCCCCCTCCCGGGTGACAACGGGGGTGGCCGCCACCCCCATGTGCTCAAACAGCCCGGTCTGGAACTTCACAATGGCGGCGGCCACGTCGTCGTCCACGGGCTGGGCCTTGGGCGCGGGGGCCTCCGCCCTCTCCACGGGAGCGGGCCCCGGCTCCGCCCTGGGGGCGGGCTGGGGCTTCTGGACGGGCTTGGGCTGGGGCTTGGGGGCGGGCTCGGGCTTTTTCTCCGCCACGGGGGGCGGGGGGACAGGCTCTGGCTCGTCCGGGGCCTCGTAGGTCAGCTTTACCTTGGCGGGCACGGAGCCGATGCCTAAAAAGCCGGTCCTGCCCCGCTCCAGGATCTCCAGGGACACGTCGTCCCGGTCCAGGCCCAGCTGGGCCAGACCCTTGGCGACGGCCTCCTCCTCGGTCTTGCCGGTGACTTCAAGATACTTCAACACAGGAAACGCACTCCTTTGTCAAATGTTTGGTGGGTCAGGGGGCGCGAATTTACTGCTCCTCGTCCTCGGAATAGGCCTCCTCGTAATCGCCATCCTCCTCCACGAGGGTCTTTTCCCTGGCGGCTTCGGCACCGGCCTGGATAGCGGCCTGCTCCGCCGCCTCCGCCTGGGCCATCAGCTGGGGGTTGCTCTCCGCCAGGAGCTTCTTATCCTCCTCGGTGAGCTCCTTGGGCTCCTCCTCCACGGGCTGGGCGGGGCCGTTGGGGTCCCGGTAGGGGGTGACGGGATAGCGGTTGGGGTCGTAGGCCCGGCCCCGGGCGTAGGTGCGCAGGCCCTCCCGGCTGGCGGACACGTCCACGCCCTTCTTCTTGGGCTGGGGCTGCTTCTTGCCGGACTTTCCGGCGGCGATGGCGGCGGCCTTCTTCTCGGCGGCCTTGCGGCGGCGTTCCTTCTCGGCCTCCTTGGCCTTGCGCTGCTGCTCGGCCATCTCCAGCTGGGCGGCCTCGTAGTCCTTGCGGAGCATCGCGCCGCAGATCACCTCCTGCACCATGCCCAGCAGGGAGTTGGCGATCCAGTAGATACACAGGCCGGCGGGCATGGCGAAGCCGATCCACAGGGAGATGGCGGGGCTCATGAGCATCAGCATGGGGCTCATCTTCACCTGCTGGTCCTTGTTCATCTGGTTGGTTTTCTGGGTCACCAGCATGGTGACGATGGACAGCCCCGCGGAGATCAGGGGCAGCAGGAACAGCCCCACGGAGTTCCAGGTGACGCCGCCCTCCCAGAATTTGAGCTGGGGGATCTGGGACAGGTCGATGCCGAAGAAGTCGAAGTTAATGACGAACAGGCTGGCGGCGGACGCGCCCGCGGCGGCCTTGGCGGTCCCCAGGTTTTCGGCGGTCATCATCGCGCCCAGGGTCAGCTCGTTGGTGCCCACGGGGGTGAAGTCCGCCCAGCCCAGGGCCTTGGCCACCGCCTTCACCGCGTCCTCGGTGAGCCACATCATGTACTTCAGCGGGCGGCGGATGATGGCGTACAGGGGGTACAGGAACACGATGGGGAGGAAGGACCAGCCGCAGCCGCCCATGGGGTTGGCGTTGTTCTCGGCGTAGAACTTCTGGACCTCCTGGTTATACCGCTCCCGGTCGCTGCCGCACCGCTTCTGGATCTCCTGGAGCTGGCCGTTCAGCACGGTGGTCTTGATTATGCTCTTTTTGCCCTTCAGGTTCAGGGGGAACAGCACGATCTTCACCACAATGGTGAACAGGAACAGGGCGATGCCGTAGCTGTTGAACACCTGGCAGAACAGCTTGAGCAGCCAGCTGAACGGCGTCATGAGTATTTGCCAAATATCCATGTTTGGCCTCCTACAATGTTCGGATTTTTTTCGGGGGTACGGGGTCGTAGAGGTAGCCCTTCTCCCGGTGGAAGGGGTGGCAGCGCAGAACCCGCCACAGGGCCAGCAGGCCGCCCTTCACCGCCCCGTGGACCTCCACCGCCTCCAGGGCGTAGGTGGAGCAGGTGGGGATGAAGCGGCAGCAGGGCTCCCGGTAGGGGGAGATGTCCCGCCTGTACCAGCGGATCAGGGCCAGCAGCAGCCGTTTCATGGGGACACGTCCTTTTTCAGCAGGGACAGCTTGTCCGCCAGCTTGAGGAAGGATTTCTCCAGCTGGCGGTAGCCGCTCTCCGCCGCTCGGACCCGGGCCACGATCACCACGTCTGTCCCGGAGACGAGCCGTTCCTCGTTCAGGCGGTAGATCTCCCGCAGGCGGCGGCGGACCCGGTTGCGCACCACGGCGCAGCCCACCTTGGTGGACACGGTGAGGCCCAGGCGGCTGTTCCTGCGCCCGTTCCGGCGGACGTAGAGGGCCAGCCTGCTGTCGGCGGCGGACTTGCCCCGGTTGTACGCCCTGCGGAACAGGTGGTTTTCCTTGAGGGAGACGGTATGTTCCATAGAAACCCTCCGTTGGCCCCGGCACGGCTTTCTGTAGGGGAGGGGCTTGCCCCTCCCGCCTTACCGGTGTGCCCTCTGTTTTCCGGGAGGGGCAAGCCCCTCCCCTACATCATCTGCATCGGAAAACTGACATAGGGGCGAGGGAAAACTCCCGCGCCCCGAGTCTTATGTTATCCCGATGTGTGCGCCATCAATGGCTCAGGCGGGCGCGGCCCTTCGCGCGGCGGCGGGCCAGGACCTTCCGGCCGTTGGCGGTGGCCATGCGCTTGCGGAAGCCGTGGACCTTGGAACGCTGACGCTTCTTGGGCTGATAGGTACGAACCATGCGGGAACACCTCCTGTATCATGTTGGCGCGCGCTTTTGGGAGGAAGCGCGGCCCTCCACAACGCCCCGGGGGGCGCGGTTGGCAAAGGGTACGCTGATTATCGCGTAACAAAGATTATATCCTGCTTTTCCGGCCCTGTCAACCATAATTTTTAAAAAACCACGGGAAAGGCCTTGACATTCCAAAATGCCACTGATATACTATGTGGGCCGCTTTGAATGGGTACGGTATGTCCGCAGAAAAGAGGGACGCGGTCCCCGCCCACGACAGCGAGCCCGTAATAAAGGAAAGGAGTGCAGATATGCACGCGATCATCGAGACCGGCGGCAAGCAGTACAAGGTGGCTGAGGGCGATACCCTCTACATCGAGAAGCTGAATGTGGAAGCCGGAGAAACCGTCACCTTCGACAAGGTGCTGGCCGTCGTGGACGGCGACAACGCCAAGTTCGGCGCGCCCACCGTGAACGGGGCCTCCGTCACCGCCAACGTGGTGAAGAACGGCAAGGGCAGGAAGGTGCTGGTGTTCAAGTACAAGCCCAAGAAGAACTACCGCCGCCGCCAGGGCCACCGCCAGCCCTACACCAAGGTGGAGATCACCAAGGTCAGCGGCTGAGGGGAATAGCGGTATGACCACCGTAACCTTCCACAGCGCGGACGGCCGTCTGGACGGCTTCGTGGTGGAGGGCCACAGCGGATACGCCCAGGCGGGCGCGGACATTGTGTGCGCCGCCGTCTCCGCCGCCGTGGGGCTCACCGAATGCACCATCAACGAGGTGATGGGGCTGGGCGCGCCGGTGAAGGCCGTGGAAAAAAGCGCGCGGATCTCCCTCAAACTCCCCCCGAAGCTCAACGAGGCCAGCGACAGCCTGTGCCAGTCCCTGCTGACGGGGCTGCTGGTCTACTTGCAGGCCATGGGGGAGGAATACCCCGAAAATCTCACCATCCTGTTAGATGATGACGACGAAAAGGAGTAACGCTCCTTAAACCTTTGACAGAAAGGACGGAAACGACTATGCTGAAGCTCAATATCCAGTTTTTCGCCCACAAAAAGGGCGGCGGCTCCACCAAGAACGGCCGCGACTCCAACGCCAAGCGGCTGGGCGTGAAGCGGGCGGACGGCCAGTTCGTGCTGGCGGGCAATATCCTGGTGCGCCAGCGGGGCACCCATATCCACCCCGGCGTCAACGTGGGCAAGGGCAGCGACGACACCCTGTTCGCCCTGAAGGACGGCAAGGTGAAGTTCGAGCGGCTGGGCAAGGACCGCAAGCAGGTTTCTATCGTGGAGATTGCCCAGTAAGTTTTGACACAGAAGGCCGCGGACGGTTCCCCGTTCGCGGCTTTTTTCATCAATCACAAAGGAGCGAAAAAGAACATGAAAAGACTGTTCCAGGGGATTGCGTTCCTTCTTTTCGGCATACTTCTTCTGCTCGCGGCGGCCTTTGACCCGTTTCTCTCCCATTTATGGGGAGGGGGCCTTCACTTGATCCTTGACCTGCTGGCGTTGATCCTGGGCATTGTGGGCCTGGTCTACACCCTCACTCCAGGAAAGCTGGAGCTGGTGGTGAGTCCGGGCAAGGATAACGGCGGAACAGAGAGGACAGGAGATTGAGCATGGACGCCTTCCACTGGCAGAACCGCACTGTGCTGGAGGACGGCACGTGGCGGGTAAACAGCGATGTATACGCCCGGCGCAGGCCGGGCTGATCAGGAGGTACCTATGGATTTTCGGGAAAAAATGCACAGCGGCGCGCTGTATCAGTGCATGGACGAGGCCATCCTGGTGGAGCAGTTCCAGTGTCTGGACAGGCTGTACGACTTCAACCAGACCCGCCCCACCCAGCAGGACAAGCGGACGGCCATGCTGAAGGAGATGCTGGCCGAGGTGGGGGAGGGCTGCTACATCGAGCCCCCCTTCCATGCCAACTGGGGCGGGCACCACGTCCACTTCGGCAAGTACGTCTACTGCAACTTCAACGTCACCCTGGTGGACGACACCCACATCTACGTGGGGGACTACACCGAGCTGGGCCCCAATGTGGTGATTGCCACGGCGGGCCACCCCATCCTGCCGGAGCTGCGGGAGCAGGTGTACCAGTATAACGCCCCGGTGCGCATCGGCCGGAACTGCTGGCTGGGGGCGGGGGTGATCGTGGTGCCCGGCGTCACCATCGGGGACAACACGGTGGTGGGCGCGGGCAGCGTGGTCACAAAGGACATCCCCGCCAACGTCATTGCGGTGGGCAACCCCTGCCGGGTGCTGCGGGAGATAAACGAGCACGACCGGGAATACTATTTCAAGGACCGGAAAATCAACTGGGACGAGCTGAAGGGCTGAGGGAGGGAACCGCAATGCTGAGCACCGCCATCGTCTATCATTCCAGCCACCACGGCAACACCAAAAAGCTGGTGGACGCCATCGCACAGGGCTATGACGTGACCCTCATCGACGCCTCCGCCCAAAAGCGGGCCGATCTGGGGCGGTATGAGCTTATCGGCTTCGCCTCCGGCATCTATGGCGGGAGCTTCCACCCCGACGTGCTGGACTTTGCCCAGAACAGCCTGCCGGTGGGGAAGCGGGTGTTTTTCCTGTACACCTACGCGGGCCTGGGGAGCGCGAAGTCCATCGCCGCGGCGGCGGCGGAGAGGTCGGCAATGGTAGCCGGGGAGTTCTGCTGCAAGGGCTTTAACACGTTTGGGCCGTTCAAGCTGGTGGGGGGCACCAGTAAGGGCCATCCGGACGAAGCCGACCTGGAAAACGTCCGCCGATTTTTTGCCGGGATCTGCGGCTGATCAACACACAAAAGGAGGGCCACATGGCCAACAATCAATTTATCGACACCGCCCGGATCACCGTCCGGGCCGGGGACGGCGGCGGCGGGGCCGTGGCCTTCCACCGGGAGAAATACGTGGCCGCCGGCGGTCCCGACGGCGGGGACGGCGGCCGGGGCGGGGACATTATCCTGCGGGTGGACCCCCATATGTCCACCCTGATGGACTTCCGCTACAAGCGGAAATACGCCGCCGAAAACGGCAGGGAGGGCCAGGGCAAGCGGTGCTCCGGCAAGGACGGCAGTGATCTGGTGATACGCGTACCCCGGGGCACGGTGGTGCGGGATCTGGAGACAAAGGAGATCATCTGCGATATGTCCGGCGGGGAGGACTTCGTGCTGGCCCGGGGGGGCAACGGCGGCTGGGGCAATCAGCACTTCGCCACCCCCACCCGCCAGTGCCCCCGGTTCGCCAAGGCGGGCCTGCCGGGGCAGGTCCGGGAGGTGCTGCTGGAGCTGAAGCTGCTGGCGGACGTGGGGCTGGTGGGCTTCCCCAACGTGGGCAAGTCCACCCTGCTCAGCGTGGTCACCCGGGCCCAGCCCAAGATCGCCAACTACCACTTCACCACCCTCTCCCCCAACCTGGGGGTGGTGCCCATGGAGGAGGGCCAGTCCTTCGTCCTGGCGGATATCCCCGGCATCATCGAGGGGGCCGCCGACGGCGCGGGGCTGGGCCACGACTTCCTCCGGCACATCGACCGCTGCCGTCTGCTCATCCATGTGGTGGACGTGTCCGGCTCCGAGGGCCGGGACCCGGTGGCGGATTTTGACGCCATCTGCCAGGAGCTGGAGCGGTGGTCCCCCGAGCTGGCCGCGAGGCGGATGCTGGTGGCGGCCAACAAGGTGGACATTATGGAGGACCCGGAGCTGCTGGCAAAGCTCCGGGCCCACGTGGAGGCCAGGGGCTGTCCCCTGTTCGAGCTGTCCGCCGCCACCCACCAGGGGACGAGGGAGCTGATGTACGCCGCCGCCCGGGAGCTGTCCACCCTCCCCCCCGTCATTGTGTTCGAGCCCACCTATGTGGAGCGTCCCCCCGAGGTGGACACATCCGAGGCGTTGGACATTCAGCGGGACGAGGACGGCACCTGGCTGGTGGACGGCCCGTGGCTGCGCCAGCTCATGGCCAACGTGAATTTCGGGGACTACGAGAGCCGGAACTGGTTCGAGCGGCGTTTGCGGGACGCGGGGGTGTACCGCCAGCTGGAGGAAAAGGGCATCCAGGACGGGGACGTGGTGTGCCTGTATAATCTGGAGTTTGAGTATCAAAGGTAAAAAACCGCCGGAAGAATGATCTTCCGGCGGTTTTGTAATTTAACTCGCTGTTTGATCTGGGTAAGTTACTTTTTTCGGTTTGCATACCACAAAAAATGGTCAAATTTTCTGCGCCTAAAAGGGATGTGGATATCATGGCGATCAAGGAGGTTTGCAATGCAGGAATTGAACGCGTTATAATTGTAGGTAGCCTTCCACTTTTCAGTAAGTGATCTTGTGAGTTCTGGAATATAGTAAGGGAGAGCCTTTCTAACAACGCTGTCACAAATAGAATAGTCGTCTTTTCCAAAGGCATCAGCACTGTGGTAAGCGCAATATTTAGAGGCAAAGGAAAATAGATTCACTCTGCCATTACATTTGGCAAGCTGAGAGACCAATTCTGGATCGCCTTGGACAAGCCTGCTGTCAAAATCCTGAATGGACAATATAACCTCTACTAACTCTGACAATGAAATCTTCTTGATGTGACGGCTGATATTGGTTGAGTTTGTCAGATCAATAAGTGATACTTTCATTGCCACCAATTCCCGCTCTGTATTGTAGGGGAAACGCGTCAACACATCATGTATCATGGTAAAATTACCGCCATAGCGGATATCTGCAAGTGCCTGCTGGTGGACATCTGTGATATTTTCGGGTGTGATGGGCAGATAATCCTTCGGCGAACTTGGGCGGGCCGATGTGGTGCCAGGCATGGAATGACTCCAAACAGGCGAGTCTGTTTGTGACGTCTCGGATTTTGATTGAGCAACCTTAATTGCTTCACGAATCCACCAGTGCGTTAGCTGCGCTGTCCACGGCTCTATGTCAAAGCCATTTTGGAGCAGGTAGGATTTTAATAAAGATCTCTGCTTTCCTTTTGGAATTTCACCCGTTGCAGTGTCAATCATGTATGGATATTGATTGGCAGGTCCTTTTTTATATAGGGCATACTTACGGCCATCAATCACAATGATTGCGTCTGCGTCTTTATACTCCATAACCATGTGATTCACCCCTTACGTTTGAGCAGGGTGCCCCAAAAACCGATGGTGAAGGCAAACAAAAATTTAAAAATGCCAAAGAAGGGTGCAAAGAGTAATTTCAGCATAGCGGCTAACCTCCTGTTATCATTATTCTTTAGAACCTGCATTCACATCCCATTCCTGGTGGGCCTTACCGGAGCCAGGGTCAGGAGCAGAAACATCCCCGCGCCGGCACACACCACCATCATCACCTCAAAGGGGGAGGCTGTGTACTCCATCGCGTAATTGAGCCAAAGCCAGGGGATGGGGGACAGAAGCTGCACCCCGGCGGCGATTCCGGCCAGCACCCGCCTGCCTGTTCTGGCGGACATCCAAAGGAGCAAAAGCGCGGCTCCCATGGCCAGAAAATAGGGGAACAGGATCAGCAAAAGAAACAGGGCGAAGAACCCGCCAAAGGACAATCCATCGTAAATGTCCCCCAGGTAATGGGCCGTCCAAACCAGAGATACCGCCGCGATCACCCCGTCCGCCCAAAAAAACGCGCTGCGCGTGAGAGGCTGCTTTTCCATCAATCCACCCTGCGGCCCAGCCGCTCACACCACCGTCCGGTGGCAGACGAACGTCCCCACCAGCCGGAAGCCCAGCTCTTTGAGGATCTCCCCCTCGGGGCAGTTCTCGTCCACAAAGAAGGTGAGCCATTTTGTGCCGTTTGAGTTCAGGCAGTTCAGCGCGGCGGCAAGCAGCACCCGGAAGGCCCCCTGGTGGGACTGCCTGTCCGCGAACTCCAGGGCGAAAATCTCCTCGTGGGGGTCGCCGTCCAGGGTCATCAGCACCTCCCCGGCGGCCTCCCCCTCCCCGGTGACGAAGATGACCCACCGGTCCAGGGCGGCCCGCACCCGCTCACAGTTCCAGAACATATCCCCCTGGATTTGGCGGTGGATGGCGGCAAACTCCTCAAAATTCTCCGCCGTGATCCGCTTCACCCCAGAGGGCTCCGGCAGGGGCTGATACCCGTCCAGGTTGAGCAGGAAGTTCCATGACCGCTCGTTGCAGGGGATTCCCTGCCCGTCCAGCCAGCCCGTGGCCTCCACATTCTCCGCCGGGAAGCCCAGATCCAGGGTGAATCCCGGCCACCGCTCCCGGCAGTAGTCCAGAAACTCCGCCAGGGCCGTCCCCGTGTCCCGCCGGATGCTGAAGATAAAGGTGTGGAGGTAGTGCTCCTCCTCCGGATGCTCAAAGGCGATGAGGCCCTCCACCTCCCCGTCCTCCACAAACAGGAGGACGTCCTCGCCGGGGCGTTTTAGGGCCTTCCGGGCGCGGGACACAAAGTCCTCCCGGGTTTTCATCCCGTCGTAGTAGACGTGGTAGCCCGACCGGGCGGGGTCCAGGGCCAGCTCGTAGGCAAAGCCGATATAGCGGTCAAATTCCGCTTCCTGTAGTAATCTTAACATGACAGACGCTCCTTTTCTTGTTCCGTTTGATATTGGTCGTTCAGCCGGGCCTCCAGCTTGGAATACACAATTTTTTGGCTGGAATACAGGGAGAACCGCCCGCTGAGCAGGAAGGCCAGGGCGCAGGCCAGGGCGAAGAAGGGCAGGGCCCCGCTCCCGAACAGCTCCACGCTCAGCAGGATGGAGGCCAGGGGGCAGTTGGTGACGCCGCAGAACAGGGCGATCATGCCGACGGCCGCCCCGAAGGACGGCTCCAGCCCCAGCAGGGGCGCGGCGGCACAGCCGAAGGTGGAGCCGATGAACAGGGTGGGCACGATCTCGCCCCCCTTGAACCCGGCCCCCAGGGTGAGGGCGGTGAACAGCATCTTCAGGGCGAAGGCCCAGGGCACCTCCACCCGCCCCTCCACGGCGTGCTCGATGATCTGGCCCCCCGCGCCGTTGTAGTCGCCGGAGCCCTCCAGAAGGGTGAGGAGGATCACCAGCCCCGCCCCCGCCAGAATCCGCAGGCAGGGGTTGGGCAGGTATTTTTTATAGGCCCGCCCCGTCCCGTGCATGAGCAGGCAGAACAGGATGGACAGCACCGCCGCCGCCACCGCCAGAACCCCGGTCTGCGCCAGGGGCAGGACGGCGGCCTCCGGCGCGCCGGACAGCAGGTAGCCCTCCCCGGGCAGGCCCAGGGCCTGGGGCACCGCCCCGGCGATGAGGGCGGACAGCAGGCAGGGGAACAGGGCGGCGAACCGGAAATGGCCCACGTTCACCACCTCCAGGCTGAACACCGCCGCCGCCACCGGGGTGCCGAACAGGGCGGCGAACAGCCCCGCCATGCCGCCCTGGATCAGGATGTTGGTGTTCTTCTCGTCCACCCGGAGGAGCCGCCCGATCCCGGCGGCCAGACTGCCGCCGATCTGCAGTGCCGCCCCCTCCCGGCCCGCGCTGCCCCCGGTGAGGTGGGTGAGCACCGAGCCCAGGAAGATCAGCGGGGCCAGCCGCAGGGGGGGCCTTGCCCCGCCCCGGACGCTGGCGATGATCTGGTTGGTGCCGATGTCGTTCTCCATCCCGGTGATCCGGTAGCAGAACACGATGGCCAGTCCCGCCAGGGGCATGAAAAACAGCAGCCAGGGGAAGTCCCCCCGGAGGGCGGCGGCCTTTGCCACGCACCAGGAAAACGCCGCCCCCGCCAGCCCGCAGGCCAGCCCCGTCAGCCCCGCCAGCACCAGCCACCGCAGCAGGGCCAGGACGGAGGGCAGCACCTCCCGGATCCGGTTTTTCAGTCTCTCCCCCATGTGATCCCACTCCAATCCTCCAAAATCTCCTCTCCTATTATACCGGGCCTGTCAAGGGGTTGCGCCCCGCCCCGGGGGATGGTATAATCAGATCCGGCCCCTGGGCCGGAAGAATGATTGTTTGGAAGGAGATCCTGTAATGAAGAAGAAAATCCTGCCCCTGCTCGCCCTGATCCTGGTGGTGCTGGCGGGGTGCGGCCCCAAGCTCAACGACCACGTGACGGATTACCACATCGACCTGCCCGCGGGCTTTGAGGAGATCGAGATGGAGGGCGTGGACAAGTGCTGGTCCAACGCGGCCCAGACCGGGAACGTGAACCTGAAGATCACCGCCAAGGCGGGCTCCGCCAACGCCGCCTTCAAGGCCATCACCGCCGACATCGCCCGGGAAACCATCGCGTCGGCCTGGAAGGAGAGCTATGGCAGCGACCCGGTCATCACCGACCGCTACTTCTCCAAGGACCCGGTGGGCGGCCTGCCCGCCTACCAGTACAGCTACGTGCTGGAGTGGGAGGGCCAGACGGTGACCCAGATCCTGGTGTCCGTCAACGCCGACAAGACCTATGCCTTCGCCTACACCACCAACGACGAGGCCCTTCTCAAGGAATTTGACGCCAGTGCCAGGAACATCCAGCTGACCATTGAGTAAACGGCCAAAAATCCCCCGAAAAAGATTGAAAAAATTTTCACAATACCCCTTCCCTTTGGGGGCGGGATAGAGTATAATATTACCGCGCAATCCCCTAACAATATTAAGGAGTGATACCAATGAGCATCAAAGTAGGTATTAACGGGTTTGGCCGCATCGGCCGCCTGGTCTTCCGCGCCGGCATCAACAGCAGCGACATCGAGTTCCTGGGCATCAACGACCCCGGCATGACCCCCGACTATATGGCCTATATGCTCCGCTATGATACCATGCAGGGCAAGTTCGACGGCGAGATCACCTGGGACGACGAGTCCATCACCGTCAACGGCAAGAAGGTTATGGTCTACGCCAAGATGAACCCCTCCGAGCTGCCCTGGGGCCAGCTGGGCGTGGAGTACGTGGTGGAGGCCACCGGCCTGTTCCTCACCAAGGAGAAGGCCCAGGGCCACATCGACGGCGGCGCGAAGAAGGTCGTCATGACCGGCCCCTCCAAGGACGACACCCCCATGTTCGTGTGCGGCGTGAACCTGGACAAGTACACCCCTGACATGACCTTCGTGTCCAACGCCTCCTGCACCACCAACTGCCTGGCCCCCATCGCCAAGGTGCTCAACGATAACTTCGGCATCACCGACGGCCTGATGACCACCGTGCACTCCACCACCGCCACCCAGAAGACCGTTGACGGCCCCTCCATGAAGGATTGGCGCGGCGGCCGCGCGGCCTCCGGCAACATCATCCCCTCCTCCACCGGCGCGGCCAAGGCCGTGGGCAAGGTCATTCCCGAGCTGAACGGCAAGCTGACCGGTATGTCCATGCGGGTGCCCACCCTGGACGTGTCCGTGGTGGACCTGACCGTCAACCTCGACAAGCCCGCCAAGTACGATGAGATCTGCGCCGCCATGAAGAAGGCCAGCGAGGGCGAGCTGAAGGGCATCCTGGGCTACACCGAGGACGCCGTGGTTTCCTCCGACTTCCTGGGCGACGCCCGCACCTCCATCTTCGACAAGGGCGCGGGCATCGCGCTGACCGACACCTTCGTGAAGGTCGTCTCCTGGTACGACAACGAGATGGGCTATTCCAACAAGGTGCTGGACCTGATCCGCCACATGAACGGCGTGGACCACAAGTAATTGAGGCCGAACCCGTAACAAGAAACGCCCCCGGACTGGTTCCGGGGGCGTTTTTTCAAAGCTCTCACTATTTGACTGGAAAAAGAGAGGACAACAAGGCCCCTGGGGAGTATACTATGCTTGGCTGCGCGGCCAAGGAAAAGGAGCGAGGCATATGGAATGGATCGACCGGCTCAACCGGGCCGTGGACTACCTGGAGGAACACCTAAAGGACCCCGATTTGCAGGAGGCGGCGAGGATTGCCTGCTGTTCCCCCTATCATTTTCAGCGGATGTTTACCCTGCTGGCGGGGACGCCGCTGTCGGAGTACCTCCGCCGCCGCAGGATGTCCCGGGCGGCGGTAGACCTGCAAAGCGGGGCGAAGATTGTGGACGTGGCCCTGAGCTATGGTTACAGATCCCCCACCGCCTTCAACCGGGCCTTCCAGACGGTCCACGGACTGCCGCCGTCCCAGGCGAAACGGCCTGGGGCGCGGCTGAAAAGCCATCCTCCGCTGCGCTTCGCCATCACTGTGCAAGGAGTGGAAGAAATGGAGTACCGCATTGAAAAAAGAGGACCGTTCCGGGTGGTAGGGGTATCGGCCCCGCTGAACAAGGACATGGGGGAAAACTTCCGGCTGGTGCCCGAGCTGTGGGGCCGGGCGGCGGCGGACGGCACCATCCCCCGGCTGGCCGCGCTGATGGACGGGGAGCCGAAGGGGATGCTGGGGATCTGCGACGGCGTGGACAGCTCCCGGTACTATATCGCCGCGGCCTCCTCCGCCCCGGCGGGGGACGGCCTGGAGGAGTACACCGTGCCCGCCTTTACCTGGGCGGTGTTTCCCGGCGGAGGCGAGGGCGCGTCCGCCGTCCAGGAGCTGGAGCGGCGGGTGGTGACGGAATGGCTCCCCACCTCGGGCTACGAGTACGCCGAGGGCCCGGACGTGGAGGTGTACCTGGGCCCGGAGTGCACGCAGTTCGAGGTGTGGATTCCCGTGGTCAAGGCGAAAGGGTAAAAAAAGCCCGCACGGTTTTGCCTTTATAGTGACAAGGAACTAAATTCACTTATTACTGTTAGCTGACGGTTTCGGAGTGCATATGAAAGCCCGTTTGAATCCTAACTGGGATTCAAACGGGCAATTTTTATACACTTGGAAGGCAACTCCTGTGCTGCCACCAAAGCATGAGCATCATGGGGTGGCTTCCTATACCAGCAAGCCACCCCAGTCTACAATTATCTTTTTCTGCCTTTGACCATGTTATTCGATACAAGAAGCCACATACTCGCCAGTCCTGCAATTACAGTAAGAGACACCCCCCACAGCAAGAATTGAGTAATAGCTCCGTTTACACGGCTCAGAAGCGGCACAGCCTCTACGCTTGTGATATAAGCCAGCGGCCAGAACAGTTCTATACCCACATAGGCGTATAGCAGCGATGGGATCAACATGATACCACAGCCTGCGATGCAGGCAGTTTCTACACGCTTGAAAAAACTTGACACTAACAGCATAAGAACTGCACCGCAGCACAGCACTAACAGACGGTAGCCGTACAGAATCACAAGCCATTCTTTTATGGAGCAGAGGATTGGGAACCTCGCCATCATAGAAAGACTTTGTACGGGGACATTCCATGTCCGAATGGAGAAGTTAGAGATTAGGACATATACCTCCATTCCATAAACAGTTGCCCAAACCGCTGTTGCCACAAGCATCGCCACGACGATTTTGCACCTCAGCAGCGCCCTGCGTCCTCTCGGTGTGGCTTCCAACAAAAAGGTCATGCCGGATTGCCGTTCATAGGCCATGCTCCCAGCCAAAAGAAGTATTAAGGCCAGAACCGCGACAACCGCCGCCTGATGCTGATTGTCTTGCGCCGCCGTCCCAAAAACACTTTCAAAGGGTGTCTGCTCAATCAGCCACGGCGTAAAACCCTGTTCCACGCCAAGTTCCAACAATTCATCTGCTCGGCTGCGTACCAGACTAAGCCCCTCTTTATTGGTACGGGCAGTTTCGGCGTAGTAGGAGTACAAATTTAGCTGATTGTCAGCGATTTCTCCATTTTCATACGCAAGCGTTGCGTCCTCATAATCCGCAATCGTCTGGTCGAGTTCAGCTTCAATCGCGTTTATCCGGGCAAAGGTATCATCAGTAATTTCGCCCATGAGTTCTATGGTATATTGCCGTGCAGCCACTTCCGAAGGATTATATATGGGAATGTTCGCCGTAAAGGGAAGGCCAACAGCCAGATGGACAAATAGTGCCGTAATCACAATGCCTTTTTGAATCCAAAGCGTCTTGTACAGTTCCATTCCGAATAGCCCCAAATGACGCAGCCCTGTGTCGGTGACGGTGTTGATTCCATAGGCGACACGCCCTAACAGGTTCTTTCCTGCCGTAGGCTTCTTGCGGCAATGGATGAGAATACATATCGCTGCCGTCAGCCCGCACAGCGGGAGCAATGCAAGCTGTGAAATGCTCCGAATCCCCAACGGATAGCCAAATAGGTCTATATTCAGATAATTGGTATAGAGATCGGACAGGCTGATATAGGTGAAAAGATTAAAGTATTTCAGTCCGTTCAACCCGCTCTGCACAGGCAAAAAAGTGTATAAGCTGTACTCCGCCGCCAGTACACCCGCCGCTACAATGATTGTGTACTTGACATGATTGACCGCTGTAAGCAACAGCCAAAGGAGCAGGCTCACGAAAAAGGCGGCGGCGGTCCGCAGCAGAAAATAGCGGATCAAAAAGCTGCCCACAGTACTAAGCACAGGCAATTTGCCGAGCAATTCCATCGATTGCAGCGCCCGCCCTAAATCATTGATACCCCCGTACAGGGAGAATCCGATCATAAGATTCGTCCCATAAAACAGAAGTACACCAAAGACTGACACTCCGAACAAAATCGACATTCTATGTACTGCAAGGCGCAGCCGTCCATTTGGCATGGCGTGTATCACGTTCCACAGACCTTTTTTGCGTTCGTCCAAGAAGGAGATGCAAAACGACAACAGAATGACGAGCAGAAAATAGTCGGTCAACGTAAAAGATAGGAATGCCTCAATCGCTCCATTTACGCCCAGTGCCAGATCAACCCCTTGCAGTTTTTCAAATTCATCTGCGGTCTTGATAATGTTCCGCCCTGAGAAGCTGTTTGGGTCATTGAAGATGGGAAACGCCAGCATATTGTCCTTGTTCTTCTGAATGGTATTCAGCCAATCGCCGTAACCAGCCAGATAGTCGGCCTGTGAAAGAAGATTGTTGACCGCGATATATTCTAACTTCACATCCTTATCCACGTGGTCGCCGAACAGAAGATTTCGCAGCCGCGCTTCTTCCTGTTCCAGAATGGAAATAGCATCGGTCAGCGAAAGTGATTTTGCCCTGCCTATCCAATCCAAGTAATGCGCATACGCCTCTTTTGCGTCTATGGATTCCGATGCTGGTATGCTGCCGTCAAAAACCAATATCGAGGAAGTGGGCAAAGAACAGTCCATCCCGTAGTCTTTCGCAGATTGCTCCCTCATGAACAGAAGCGCGTTCAGCAGAATCATGAGTACAAGCCCCAACAGTAAGCGGCGGTTTGATAAAATGCGTCCCAGTTCTTTCATAGCGCCGCCTCACTCTCCGAGGTAGTAGAGGTACACATCTTCCAGTGTCAGATGATCTTCCACATACTGTCCTCCGTTGGGCAGCTCGTCACCAACGACCCGCACCCATGTTTCGCCCCGGCGCTGAAATACATTGCCAACCTTGTATTGCTCCTGCATACGATCCAGGATTTGCGGCGGACAGGGCAGCTCTTTCACCTTATCTGCTACACTCTCCACCAGGTTGCCGGGGGTGTTCATGCCAACCATACGTCCCTTTTTCATCATCAGGATTTGGTCTGATATGGATTCGATGTCGCTCACAATATGGGTCGCCAGCAGAATGATTCGCCCACGGGACAGGGAGGAGATGAAGTTGCGGATGCGGATGCGCTCTTTGGGGTCAAGTCCGGCGGTTGGCTCGTCCAGGATCACAACCTTTGGATCACCTAACAGCGCCTGTGCCAGCAGCACCCGCTGCTTCATGCCGCCGGAGTAGCCACCCAGCTTCTTGTGCCGTACATTTGACAGGTTAGTGATTGTCAATAGCCTTTCAATCTCCTCTTTAGCCTGCTTTTTGGGGATCGCTTTCAAATCGGCCATATAGGACAGAAAGGTTTGCGCCGTCATGTGTTCGTAATATCCTTGCTGCTGAGGCATATAGCCCAGCAGCCGGCGAAAGTCTTTGCCCAGCTTCAGAATGTCCGTCCCGTCAAACAGGATCTGCCCGTCTGTCCGGGGAATGTTGTCGGTCAGCAGATTCATCATCGTACTTTTACCTGCGCCGTTTGCACCGAGGATGCCGTAGATTCCTTCAGTAAAGGTGATATTCATGCAGTCGAGTGCGGTAAAGCTGCCGTATCGCTTTGTCAAATTCTTAAGTTCAAGCTGCATGATTTATCCTCCGAAGGTTCCTACCTGCCATGTTTCATGTACTGTATCGTCATATATTACATCTGCTCCCGGCCAGTTCGTCACTTCGTATACACTGCCCTTATCCCAAGCTACCTGATAGAAAAGCGTGGATGCACTGTTAAACGCACCTCGATAGACCAGCAGATACACACAATTATCATCCGCAAAAGCCATCGAACATTGAACGACATCAGAATGCTTTTCAAAAATGGGGGACAGGCTGACCTCGCCCACCAAATTTCCGCTGTAATCATAGACGGAGATATTCTCTCCACCCTCACGTAATCCGCTCTGCGCTCCCCATTGGCTGTCCGGCTGGTCATCTAAAAATAGGACATAAGTATCCGTAAACAGTACCGTTCCGCTTTTTATTGTATCTGCCAGGCCAATCATCTTTTTCGCGTTGCCGGTTTCCAGCTCAATGTCCCAAAGGTCACTGCCGGAGAAGCAGTAATACATATGCCCGTTTGTGATATACCAGGAGGAATCAGAAACACCTTTCGCAAGCTCCGTTGAACGCCAGATTTCACGGGTTTCAGATTCTGCCGCACCCAACCGATATAATATATCCTGTTCATATCCGGTATTATCAAGAATGTGATTCATTGCATAAACCTCGCCGTCATCCGCCCAGAACTTCCACGCGGATTCCAGCTTGCGGGACATATCATCCTCAAAAAGCAAAACCGCCCTTGAAACATCCTGCCCCAGCTTCACAGTATAAATTTTGGAATCACCCTCTAAAAAATAGAGGTTTCCACCGGCTAAGATTGGGTCACACAAAACAGTACGCCACGGCATATATTCCAGCTGAAGCCGTTGGATTTCCGTGTGATTTGTACCGTCCAGATCCACAGAATAGAGCGTTTTCATACTGTCACCTTTTGCATCGCTGTTTACATAGTACAATTTCCCCTGATAATAGCTGAGCATCCTGGAGTTGATCCAGGCATTGCAGTTATCGTCAGTATGGCTGCACTCCAGCTTTGCGCATACGGCCGCCACATTTCCTGTTGTGCCATCCAAAAAATAGAGAAGTCCATCATAGTGAAGATAGTAGCCAACCTCTGTCTTACATACGCCGCTTAGTCGGAACGGATGTTGAATGTTCATCTCCTTTTGGAAACCGGTTGTATCAATCCCCGTGGAATCATTGCCTGGATTAGCAGGACTATTAGTCAGTATATCGCTGCCAGGGGTATTCTCATCGGCATCTGAGGAATGAACTGGCGGCGTTGGGTCATCATTCGGCAACACATCTTGACTTTGGCAGCCAGCCATCAGGAAGATAAAGATGCAAATAAAAACAAGCGTTAGTCTTTTCATTTGGAACCTCCAACAGAATAATCAATCGTGAACTTCACTTCATGTAAGGAGCAATTTTCAAGCACTGCGGTATACTCGTCCGCTGTATCGATCTCAAAAGATATGTCACCTGATCCTGTAACGCTGCCCTCCAATATTGTGCCTGTTCCAGTGCCGGTCAGGGTGATTTTGAGGTCTGCATCAGCAGATTTTGCTTCGATGTGGAAAACAACAGTGTCCCCCTCAAAAAGGTTCGTCTTCCCGATGGGCAGTTTATGGGTAACTTCGATTTCACCGCGCAGGCTGTCCTCATTTTTCAGCTCGCGTTCTCCATCCTGCTTGTCTAAGGTGGCAGCATCGGGTGAATCATTCTCGATTGAGCTGATGTCTCCAATGTCTCCGCTGATCAGTGCAGACTGTGTAGGCGTATTGGCAGAATCATCCTCAGATGGGGTATTTGTATTGGGATTGTCTTTGCCGTTGGTTTGATCGGAGCCTGTATCGGTGTTCACGGGATTGCTTGCGGACGGTACTCCTGTATTGGAACTGCCGCTGGGGAAAATCTGGTCTGTATCCATTGATGGATCATGCTGCGTTTGGCATCCCGTCAGCATGAGTGCGATCACACACCCCAAAATACAAATCGTTTTCTTCATAGAAGCCCTCCTAAAAAAAGAATACAGGTATGAGAGAAAGCCCCTCATACCTGTATTCTAAAATGCAAATCTCACAAAATTCTCAAATGCAGCGAACCTTTATTTGAATTTTTGCACCGCCGCTTGCTCCATTGCTTAATTGTAGACCTCCTCCGAGTTTTTCCGCAAGTATGCTACTGATATATAGTCCCAAGCCAAAGTGGGAAACGGCGTCAGTCTGTGTTTTCTCACCTCGATAATAAGCTAATGAAGCGTTTGCCAAGTCCTTTTTGGTAAATCCAGTGCCGTCATCCTCAACTGTTATGATTAGATATTCCTGCTTCTGTTCCAGAGTGAGTGTAACAACTTCCTTTACATATCGGGCCGCATTGGAAAGTATGTTTTCACAAATCTGTGCCAACGCCTCTTTATCCAGCAGAAAATCCTGTTCTTTTAATTCAGAGTGAATTTCTATCTGTCCATTTGGAATCAGGGCGATGGCTGCTTGCGACACCATTTCTGTTAAAACAGCGGATGGTATATGCTTCAGACATGGCTCGTAATCCTCCAACCGCTGCAAACTCCCCATTGTATCCGCAAAAGCGCCCAGCCGTGTGATTTGATTTGAAATGGCATGGATAGAGTTTGCCATCTCGCCGCTTGGATCGGTGTCCTCTGTAATTGTACTGAGCAGCATATCTGTGTGTCCGCGCATAACGGTAAGGGGCGTGCGCAGATCATGGGCAAAGGCAGCATTTAAGCGTTTGCGTTCCTCTATGGAGTTCCACATCTTTTTATTGTTTTGCTCCAATTCCTGCCGCATAATCTCGAAAGCATGGCACAGACGGCCGAATTCATCCTGCCCTTCATATTCAATCTGGAAGTTCAGATTGTTTTCCGATATTTTCTGAACGGCCTGGTTGAGAACATGAAACGGCTTTTTAATTTTCCAGAGGTAAAAAATCAGCGCAGCAAGGCAGAGGCAGACGGAGTACCATAATACAGCCGCTATATCATCCAAGTTGACATAGAAATCATACTGCTTCTTAGCTTCTTCTGGAAGTGAAATACTTTGCCACAATAATTGCCCACCATCTGTACGGACTACATACGCTGGGAGTTGTTCATTTTGCTCTCCTTGCCCGTCACCGATGAAATTCACCCCCAAATTGTCGATAAATTCTCCTGTAAGAACTTCATCCATATCCAAAGGCAAGACGCTTACATATTCCCCCTCAATCTCGCTCCTGTTCTTTTGAGCAAACCAGACAGTTGCCTTGGTAAGCAAAATGGCAACCAGCAAACAGGACAAGGCGCAAATGATGAAAGCAGCAGGTATGGAAACTTTATGGAGCCATTTTCCTATCCGACCCATTTGTAACCAATCCCCCAAACTGTTTCTATACACGATTCGCACCCGGCTTTTGCAAAGGCCAGTCTGATTTTGCGAATATGCTCCATGATGACAATATCGTCACCGTTACCCTCAAGGCCCCATACACGGTCATATATTTTCGCACGGTCAAAGGTTTGTCCGCGATTCAGAGAAAGCAGCTGAACAATGTCAAAATCCTTGCGATTGAAGTGGAGCCTTTCGCCGCGCACAAATACTTCCCGTGAGGAATAATCAATCGTAATGTCACCAAAGACCTTTCTTTGGATGTCCTTGCTCCGCCGATCCCGACGCAGGTGCGCTTCAATCCGCGCTCCCAATTCTGCCAGCGAAAACGGTTTGACAATGTAATCATCTCCGCCCGCCGCAAAACCCTCAATTTTGTCCGTGTCCTGATCCCGTGCTGTTAAAAATACGATTGGGCAGGAAACGACCTTGCGGATGGCTTTACAAACTTCAATACCATCCATTTGCGGCATATTGATGTCAAGCAAAATTAAATCCGGCTGCTCTGCCGCCTTAGAAATAGTTTCTGCTCCATTGGAAGCGCATGACACCTGATAGCCATTCCGCAGCAGGAAACTTTGAAGCATTGTCACAACTTCTATTTCATCGTCCACAATCAAAATGCGGTATGCCATAATATACACCTCCCATCGGATTTTACGAAACAAATCTCAAATTTTTCTCAAATTCTTTTTTCATATTTATTTTCCGAAATGTCAAGAATATAAGGAACAGTATTCGGAAATTGAGCTTGCAGAACAATATCTGGCGTTCTATCTGCTGCTCAGTATGCTTGGCGCAGTATAGACGCCTCAAAATGCAAGTAGCGACTTTTTCGGTAGATTATCTGCGTCAAAAGCCCGGATATATTTCACTGCCCGCTCTGCAAACACCTTGCTCACCATCGTATCCCATTCGGCCAGCCGGACAATATCCGCTGTGCCGCTTACAAAGTCAAACTGAATCTCGCCCCACTCGCCGTCGCAGTCTGCCTGATACTCATAGACTGCGGCGGCGATTTTCTTTTTTATCCGCTTCACCGATTTCCGCCGGAGCCGGACAGCGTGGAGCGCACCGGCCTCCACCAGCAGGACGGTCAGTTTCTCCACCGCCTTGCGGTAGGCTCTCTCCGCCCCGCTGGCGGTACTCCCCTCGAACATCACCGCCAATTCTTCAAAGGACTTGCGCTCGGATATTGGACTGACCCGGCCACAGGTCATACAGATGGCGTTTCGCTCCTCCAAAAGCCGCTGCTCCCGGTAGGTCAGCTTTTCAAAAGCGGCACGAACCGCTTTCGACTGAGTGCCGTTCCAGAGAATCGCCGTATAGTCCCAGGAATCGTCTTTGGTCACATCCTCGCCGCTTTCCTCAGCATCCTCGTCCTGCGTTGTAACATAGAGTGGAACCCGACTGCGGTTGAACTGCGCCACAGTCAGATACTGCTCCGCTGTTTCCTTGGAACAGCCCTCTCTTGCGGCATACTCGCTGACAACCTCGCCCTTAGATTTGCCTGTTTCATTGTAGAGCCATGCAATACCCCGTACCCGCTTGTATTCATCCAGAGAGGCAAAGGAGCCGCTTTCCTCCATCATCCGGCATTGAATCAGAGCGTTACCAATCGCATGGTGGGCGTATGTAAGGAACTCCGCGCCCTTATATGGGTCGTAGCTTTCCAGACATTCCAGCATGGCGAGAACGCAGCTTTGTTTGTAGTCCAGGAACCGTTCCGGGTCATATCTGTCCGGCCCCTCCCGCAAAAGAAAGCTTCTGACCCGTCCATTCAGACACGGTTCTATGTGGTGCAGGAAGTAGGCAAAAAAGCGGAGATCATGCCATGTCTGCGCGGCAACGATATACTCGTTGACCGTATACAGTTCTGGCGGCGGGGGCGTAAGCTGGTACACATGGGTGACTTCAAACATGGTGAGGCCGTGGGCGTTTCCCTGAAACGGATATTTTGCAAATCGCTCTTTCACAGCCTCACCACCTCCGTCATTTCAAATAGTTCTGCGCCTCCGCCAGCAATGCCTCCTGTGTCATTTCCGTTTCATAGGAACCGGCGGCATACTCCCGGTCAGCGATGGCGCGTTCCAGCTTGTTCTTCGCCAGCCGCTTCATCACGGCGGCGGTCTTTTCATCCATCGTCCCCCGATGCAGTTTCTGGATAATTGTATTGGTGCGGCGCTCATAGATTTTCTTCAGCGGGTGATTGTCAGCCCGTTCCCTCTGCTCCCGTCCCCGGAGGTTGCCGACCTGACGGCAGGTGCGCCCACGCTTGTCCCCCGGAGCCAACCCGCCGCAGTATTTTGTGGGCCTCGCGTCCGTAGTCAGGAACCATGTTCCGCAAATGGGACATTTGCGGGGCGCGTGACCTACGCACAGCCCTTCAAACAAGTCAGAACGAAACATTCCCACAAAAGAGACATAGTGCATCCGCTTCACAAGCTGGGATGTTTTTTTGCCGGGAATAGTCGCGGCGGCGTACTGGACGGAGGCGTTTGCAAGAGACATCCAGCCGGGGTTTTCTGCTGATAAATCAGGGTCAGCAGAAAAGTATTGCCCGAAGCTGGCAGCGTAACCGTCCGGCGTTCTGTCGCTCTCATGTAGCTTCTCCGCAAACGGCAGAAGTTCTCGTTTGAACTCTGCCAGGGAGAACCCCAGGTGTGCCATGACAGGCAATACCCGCAGCAAAGTGAGCGCCTTTTGGTATTCCGGCGAAACCACCCCCGCAAGATTTCCAGACTTCGCAAAGTCCATTGTATTTTGCAGATAGTCCTCCGTAAAAACGGCATCGACATAGTTGCGGACAGTCTCATATTCCAGGCAGGAGAACGGCGGCACATTCCGCAAAAGCTCTACGATCTGAAAGGCACTCTCTCTCGCCATTTCCATCTGCGTCGTGTCCGATTGTCCAAGTTGGAGCGACCCCATATACAGGTTGAGCGGCATACAGAGTTGGGACAGCTTCGCTATGACTTCATCAGAGAGATTCAGCGCGGCACAGGCCAGCGTTCCGGTTGGCATGGACTTTCCCTCATAGGTCACATTGTCCTGCCAGAAATCCAGCGTCAGGAGCGTGTGTTCAATCAGATTCAAGTGCCATTCCTCCTGTCATGTTTTTTGTTTTCCATTATACCATAGGTTCCCGTGATTGGAAAGACCGCTTGTCATGTTTTTTGAAACGGGGCTGTCATGCTGTTAGCCTGTTTTTCTCAATTTTGCTCATAACCATAGTAAAGAGCCGTTGACTGGACGCGCCGGGAGCGTACCAGTCAGCGGCTCTTTTTTCGGAAGTCCGCTGACTTCCGAAAAACGCGGGAGTGCAGAGGGCAGCAGGCCCTTTGCGCCAAGTCCAGAGCGGCGAGCGTCTGGTCAGTGTCCAGAGGTGAAACCTTTGGGCCGGGTGCAGGGTGACAACGCCTGCTCCGGTGTCCAGAGGGTGAAACCCTTGGCCCAGTAAAGTGATGCTCTGCGTCACTTTATACTGGGTTATTATCTGGCGCAAAGCACTCAGATTCGGCGGCTTCGCCGCCCTTTGGCTACTCCCGGAAAATCGCAAAACAAAAGACAGGAGGGAAAGCAAAATGGCAAAAAGATTGACCCGGCACAACGGGAGAACTGGGAAAAGCGGCGTCTACAAATCAACGCACAACGACAGAACATTCGATACCGAACACGCTGGTCACATTGACAGTGAGCGGATTCAGCAGAATATCTATTGGGATTGTTTCCGGGGCGCAACCTATCCGGCCCAGCAGGACAGCGAGGTGTCCTTTGCGGATGTGGAACGAGCCTTTTATCTGAACCGCTATTCGGATTATCTTAATGGGCAGCATGAGCGGAACGCAAAACGCCGCCACTCTGAGCGTGACCGGAGTGTGGATGATCTTCTGGCGGACAAACGCTTCTGCCCGGAGGAAACCATTTACCAGATCGGCACAATGGAGGATTCCGTTTCCCCGGATGTGCTTCTGGAAATCGTCGGGGAATTTATGATGGAACTGGAACGCCGCTTCGGGGAACACATCCATATTATTGACTGGGCGCTCCATCTGGACGAGGCCACGCCCCATATCCATGAGCGGCACGTTTTCGACTATGTGAACCGGTATGGTGAGGTGGAGCCAAAACAGGAAAAGGCGCTGGAGGCGCTTGGCTTTGAATTGCCTGATCCTGAGAAAAAACAGGGGCGCACCAACAACCGGAAGATGGTCTTTGACGCTGTCTGCCGTGTCATTCTTTTTGATATTTGCAAGCGGCATGGTCTGGCGGTCGAGGAGGAACCTGACCCCGGCAACCGTGGGCGCAGCTATCTGGAGAAGAACGACTATATCATTCAGAAACAGAAGAAAGTGATTGCGGAGCAGGAGGCAGCGATTGAAGAAAAATCACAGGAATTGGATTCCGTGTCGCTTCGCTTGGCGGATGCCGAGGCATTGATTGACGAGGTAACAGAGATCGCCTATGACAAGGCCGTGGAGCTTGTGACCGATGCTGTCCGCGCCGAAACACAGTTCCAGGATGAGAAGATCGTCTCTGATTACAAAGATTGGTGTCTGGCCCCGGAGCGGCGCTACTCCCCAGCGGAAAAAGGGCTTATCGGCAAGGTGCTCGGAAAGGCACAGGAACTGATCCACAAAGCCGCTCAAAAGGTGCTTGCCAGAGTGCAGGCGGTTTTGCGAAAGCCGGAGGTCAGAGCCGCTGCCACCAGACAGATCAAAGAGAAAGCCAGAGAATCCGTCCTTGCCAAGCTGGAACAGGGCAGGGCCGAAATTGCCAGACAGGATGCAGAGCGCAGGGCGGCGCAGTCCGTCAAGCGGGGTATGGAGCGGTAATCGAGGTCGAGAGGGAATTTTGGTAGCCGCTGCCGAAGTTCCCTCTGTCATGTTTTTTGAAACATGTCTGTCATGCCATTAGCCCGGTTTTTTCAGATTTGCTCATAACCATAGCAGGAGGGCTCGATGGACGCCCGATTTTTACAGATTGGAGGTATGCGAGAATGAATGAAAATGAAGAATTGCACTCCGGGTTTCCCGACTGGCTGACGGAGGACTACAAGCTCATGGAGCCGGTGTTCTGCCGGTCGTTCCTTCGGGAACATCCCATGCGCTGCATCCGGGGACGGTTCTACACGGTGGACGGGCTGGTGGCAGACGAGAGCGGCTTGAAAAAGGAAATCTACGACCAGATCAGTCCGTGGCTGGAAACCAAAACTGCCCGAAAGGTGGATGATCTTCTGAACGCGCTGCGGATGGCGGCGTACTCCGAGCCGATGGAACTGGATTGTGAACGCATCCATGTTGCCAACGGCACATTGTTTGTAGATGGCCGCTTTACGCTGGAGAAAACCTACTGCAACAATCGCCTGACCGTCAGCTATCGCCCTGACGCGCCGCCGCCGGAGAAGTGGCTGCGCTTTCTGGCGGAACTGCTGTACCCGGAGGACATCCCCACTTTGCAGGAGTACCTGGGGTATTGCCTGCTCCCTACCACCAAGGGTCAGAAGATGCTGATGCTCATCGGCAAGGGTGGCGAGGGCAAGAGCCGTATCGGTTTGGTGATGCGTTCCATCTTTGGGGATAGCATGAACACCACCAGCATCCAGAAGGTGGAGCAAAACCGGTTCAGCCGCGCCGACCTGGAGAGCAAGCTCCTGATGGTGGACGATGACATGGACATGAGCGCCCTGCCCAAGACCAATTATATCAAATCCATCGTGACCTCGGAGTGCAAGATGGATATGGAGCGCAAAGGCGTCCAGAGCTACCAGAGCCAGCTTTATGTGCGGTTCCTCTGCTTCGGTAACGGGGCCTTGACCGCTCTCCATGACAGGTCTGACGGTTTCTTTCGCCGCCAGATCGTGCTGACGACCAAGGACAAACCAGCGGGAAGAGCGGACGATCCGTTTCTCTCGGACAAGCTGATTGCGGAGCGCGAGGGTATCTTCCTCTGGTGTCTGAAAGGGCTTCACCGCCTGCTGGTCAACAATTACCGCTTCACCATCAGCGACCGGGC
>ERZ779623.151-NODE-151-length-36815-cov-20.081148_pt1 | contig 36815 bp, 34 predicted proteins | sample MGYA00514189_ERZ779623 | MGnify/ENA primary metagenome ERZ779623 (study PRJEB29562, sample SAMEA4376712) | mouse gut metagenome | isolation source: Cecum | study: EMG produced TPA metagenomics assembly of the A DSS colitis mouse model was used to assess the... | reverse complement strand
ATGTCTTATAGATTTTCATAATCTCTTTCTTGTCGTATTCGCCATCCTCATATGCTTCTGATGCCATCATCCTCGTCATTTTATTCAATCCGTCCAGGAAAAACACATAGGATATATTAACGGATTCTCCAGATTTCGGATTCAACCGCAGCTTTTTGATAAATGCTTCTGCCTCAACATAGTTTCCTTTCTCCATCATAATATCTGCATACCGCAGCCAGCACTTGGGGCAAAAAGAGAATCTCTGATCAGCAGCCAGCAATACTGCCAGTCCCTTTTCTCGAGAGTTTGTCTTTTCATAGGCCTCATATTCAGAGAGCCATGCATCCTCTTCATCCGGTTTTTGACGCTGGTATTCTTTTGCTAATTCCAAAATTTCTTCCACGTCAACTTTTTTTGACGCATACTCCTCAATCAGATAGTCAATTGCAAAAGAAAATGCACGCCAAGTCCAAGCAGATTTTTCAATGCCCAACAACTTTTGATACCAAGTCGCGCATTTACCCCGCTCTCCGCAATTTCGACCATATAAAATGGCATCAGCCAGCAAATCTGTATTATCCGCATGGAGTTCAAGTCCAGCCTCGACAATGGCGAGCGCGTCCCGGTTATCACCGGAAAGTTTTGAGATAGAAACAGAAAAATTATGGAATTCATCCGCACTGCCTGTTAACTGCACACCTGGGGCAAGCAAGGCATCCAACATATCGTTCAGCATAGTTTCCGCGCCCTCATGATCTGAGTAGTCGCGTTGATATCTACTCAACAGGTTTTCTGCCTGCCCTACATCTTTGAGACCATCAAATCCTCCTCTCTCTTTCCCTTTTGCCGTTTCGGCCTCCGCAGTCCATGTATGCTGGTTCTCCGCACCACTGGTTTTTTCCTCTTTTTCCATTTTATTTTACCTCACATATCCTAACTTTTTATGAATTTTCCTGTTTTGAAATATATTCCAAGGGAATTGCGAATATTTCCGGTTCACTGCTGCTACAAATCCCCCGAATCTTCTGTTTGATCTGCCCCTTCCATTGCCTCTAATTCCGCAAGCTTTCGGTCAATATCTTTGATTAGCGCATCTATATCTACATCATCCAACGACTGGATCTGGGAAGGTGGATCTGAATTTATTCGTGGGGCAAGTTTTTTATGGTCTTCCATTACCAAATGTTCGAAATAATCCGGCGAGGAGTAAACGCCATCCAGCAGAGATGGGGACTGCCGCGTCAGAAGTGGTCGAACGGTATATTGCCCCTGATCATAAACCTCAATATCAGGCAGATGGGCAAAGTATGGGTGCCTGCGTCCACTAAATATCAGACATTCTCCCGCCTTTTTATCCAAATGCTGCAACTGCGGGATACTGATGAGTGGCTCTCGGTTTGAACCTGTCGTTCCGCTCAGCTCACTCAGTTCTCGTAGCAATTCCGTTTCTCGGGATGCGAGAAAAAGCCAATTGCTACAGTTGGACATAATTGTATTGGTTTCCTCGTGATACCGTTGCCACAGCTGGTGTTTGGACTGTACAGCAAGTATAAAGCGTATGTTTCTGCTCCTTGAGGCTGCAATCATCTGTGGCATATCCGGTATCGTCGGAAGTGAGGAGAATTCGTCTAAAACAAAATTGACTCGAACGGGGAATCGATAATCCACCACATTTTGAGCGTTATCAATGAGCAATTCATACATTTGCTTAAGGAAAACCGTAATAATTTGGTGATATGTGGATTTTTCATCTGGCATAATCAGGAAGATGGCGTCCTTTCCAAAGCCGATGTTTTTCAAGTCAAAGGTAGAGCAGGAAAGCAAATCAACCATCTGTGGCTGGAGCGAAAAACATGTCATGTGCTGATCGAATGTACTAATGATGCACGACATCGTATCAGCTGGGCAGACAACAACTCCTTGCAGTCTAATGCGGATCAGATCATCTCGTTCAGCAAAACGCCAAAGCGCCGAAATCTTGATTTTCCCAGAGGATGTGGACGAAAATAGCTCGCTACGCAACTTCAGCAGACTACGCATATTGACCAGAACAGGCATTTGCTGCTTTTCCTTGCAGATGCGGAATAAAAGCAGAGTCAGCCCAAAAAACATATCGCGGGCGCTATAGTCCCAAAAGGGATCCCTGGACATGATCGGAATCAAATTATTTGCAATATCATTAATGTATTCACAAGCTTTGTCAATCTGCCCATCAAGATAGAACTGATATGGGACAGTGAAAATGTTCCAACCATCACCTTTGGTGGGTTCCCGCAAATTGATAGCATGGATGGCATAACCCTCTTTTTCCAAAAAGCCTGCTGTCCGTCTGTAGAGTTCACCCTTGGGGTCGCAAGCAACCATGGACTCACCGCAGGACGATAAGAGACGAATGGTCGGCATGACTACCAGTCTGCTTTTTTTTGAGCCAGTTGAGCCGATTAACAGCGAATGACCATCTGACCCGTCAACATATACAGTACCACTGGAACTGTCATAATCCATCGGCGCACCACTACAATTATTCATATCCCATTCACTCAAGCTTCCAGCTTCGATTTTCCTGGAGCGTATACTGTAGCTGGACATTCCCCTGCGAAAGGTGCTCGGCGAAGACAGGGATCCTTTGTTGCTCTTTCTTCTGTTGCCTCCTGTATAGCTTTCATAATACGATTGCGTGGAACGCCGTTCGCCGTGCGAATATGCTTCCTGCATAGTCTACTCACTTCTCCTCTTTATGTATGGCACGTGCTTTCTCTGCAGCAGTTAAATCTTTCGTGGAAACTGTAAGGGTTTCTTGTGACGTAATTTTCTGTTGAATTAGCTGTTCCCTTATTTTTTCGAGTCCCTCTTTTGTTTCTGATCCCTGTTTTTCCTGCGAAATCTCTGTGGATTTCCAGTCCTCGGATACATTTGTTAGCGTTGTATTTGAAATCACCTCTGGTTCTGTTATTTGCATCAATCTTTGATATATTTCTCGATACTCCTTTTTCAACTTATTTATAAGTTGACCACTGTCTCGCCCCCGCACGACATATTCTATAAAACTTGGAACGTAAACATTTTCCCTCATAAAGAGCTCAAAGTGTGTCTGAGGAATAACCAATAGAGCAAAAATCAGCGGCATATAAAGTGGGTCCGTCGACAACAACTCCGAGCCTTTCTGTGCCGACCACCTGTTCCAAATAATCTCTGGTGGTACAACATTATCTCTTGCTTGATCTTCTTCTTGAAGCGCATAGCGCCCAATTTCATATGCGGCCATAATATTGGTAATTCTTTTTTCTTCTGTGCAGTTTCTGATATGTTCTTCAAGATCTCGCAAAGCGCAACCAACCCCGCCCGCCATTGGCAACCGAATACAGCCGCAAGGCTCTTGGCTGGACAACGTTTCTTTGGATAGAAACTTCAGCCTACCATCTCGAAAGTTCTCTTCTTTAATTATTTCTCCAAACGCTTGCTCTGAGATTACATTTACATCACTGCTGGCACATATAACGGCTGCATGCAATCCTGGATCCCTTGTGGTAAAAAAATCAGGAATAACTTCTTCAAGGTGATCAGAGTCTTTTATTGGTCTGCTTTTGAATTTATAATTGTATTCACCATTTTCGGTATCCCGCTCCAGCACTTCACAAAACATATCCATGACGACACAATTCTTTCTCTTATGTTATAAAATTATTCTACGTATGTTCTTTCCTGTTTTAATTCCATGCGAATCGCTTGAATTAAGTCGCATCCTTCGGTCAGTTGCATCTTTTCCCCGTCTACAGTTAGAGGCAGATTTGGAAAAGGAAAAATGCCACGACAAAGTTCAGTAAGCTGAGTTCTTGAGATTTTGCGCAGTGAACTGATTTGCCCGTCACTGAAAATATTGTTGCGTCCGTGTAAATCGCTCATTTCAATAAATCTGTTTTTCAGAGAAGCGTCTTTTTCTTCGTTCAGCGCAGCAAGTACAGTGATACATTCCATCGGAGAATGGCCGCGAAAGAACCAGTCATTATCTATTTGCCCACAACGAACCATACACTCTATAGCCGCCCTGCACAATTCAACGCTTTCAATGATAAGTTTTTCAGTCTCATCCACACAAGGCTTTTGGGACTCCTTTTTAATAAAACTGCGCTTTTCTAAAAACTCACGAGCTTTGGCAAGACACTCCTTATCTTCGACTCGGATGGTACGCAAATCCAAAGCAATCCATTCCGGTTTGGTATCTTCTGCTTGCCAATATTTCAAGAAGCGATCTGAGACCGCCCTTTCGCTGTAGCCTGCATAAAACAGACCATGTAGGGTGAGGAGTGGGTCCTCTGGATTAGTGAGTATCTTTAGAAGTTCCACATTTTTAAATGATTCTGGACACTTGATGCCGTTATCAGTGAACACCTTACTATTGTTCTTGCGAATCTGGTAGTAGTCCTCTGGCCAGAAATTTTTGTAGATGGAAAAAGCCAGTAAAGCTTCCATTTCCCGTTTGTCTAAGGCCTGACTGTTTTGCCAATACAAATCAGCCAGGAGCCGGTATTCATTTAAGATTGTGTCCTGAATTCGATAGTCGTCCAAATACGGCGCAATGAGATTAATATGCGGGAATCGTGCTGCCTTAGTGACCGTTTCGTTATTTTTACATAGTTCTTTGTTAAGTAAATCCAACTTCTGCTCTATAATCGCTACGGAGGATCTCTTGTTCAGTGGCGAAATGGCAGGTAGAATGTAATCAAAAAATTTCGTGTGCTCAACTTTGTCAAGAAATCTGTCATTAATCGCATAAATAAAAAGGAGCTTTTTGCCCTTTGGGGCAATACGAAGGTTAACAAGATAGTTGATTTCCCGCAGTCTGGTTAGAATATACAGGCAATCCTCTTGCGGAAAACGATCCAAATCCTCAAAGACAACTACGTTGCGGATCTGATCCACAAGATGTTCAAGGCAATAGACCAGTTCCATGCTGTAGGTGTCTATGTAGCCTTCGAAATCAGACTTCTCAATAGAAAATTCGGCTGTTTCCACTGCCTTTACGGAAATGTTTCGCAGATGAAAATGCATCAACAGTTGAGAGCAAAGCCGGCTCGCCACGATTGACACAAACACGATTACAAGCAAGAGAAGAACAAGGTGAAGTAGTTCTCTGTTTTTGACTGAGAACTTTAGAAATGGCGTTGCCCATTTGAGGCGGCTGTTTGAATAAACATCGTTTACCGTTTCAAGCAGCTCAGTAATTTCCCCATAAAAGCAGAGCAAAAGTGCCATGCAGGTAAACAGACCAAATAGGAACGATGTCAGCCAGCGCTGGCGCTTTGATTCCTCTTGAACCAGATGGAATCTGCTTAAAGGCAAATCCTTTCGGTGAAAACGCGTATAGATTTGAAGGAGCAATCGCTGTTCAATTGCGTTAATACTCTCCTTGGAAGATTCATCTGATTGATTAGATAAATCTGGCGCAAGAAATGCTCCCAATGAAATGTATAAATATCCCTTTTCCCTGTTTCGATAAGCAAAAAGTCTCTGAAGCCCTTGGAGGAATAGCTTGCAGCGATTAATCCATTGAGGCCATCGCTTTTCCGGCCTGCCGTAGTGGGCAGTCTCATAGGAGCAAATTATGCTACTTTTCCCAACCCCAAAACCGCCTGTTATGGCCATGTTTTTTACGCGCCGATCGCCGCACGCGGCGTCGAGATACTTGAAATACACGAGGTCGCTACCATTTTCCAGCTCGGGATCAGGAGAAAGCGGAAAAATCGTTATACGTTCTTTCTTTTCCATTCCCTTTCCTTTTTCCATACCCTGGCATCCTTCTCACATAATCTGTCCCTGTAATAAATAATATTTTACCACAGATTATAGCGTATTGCAACATTGCAAGTCCTTAAAAATTCATGATTTGCAGTAAGAAGCTGTACCAATAGGGGAAAGAGTAGTATAATAGGGCCATGATACAGAAAAATGAGAGACGCAGATATGCGAGTGATTTGAGCGATAGCCAATGGGCCATTATAGAGCCACTGTTTCCACGAGCAGGAAATCGGAGCAAATGGGAAAAACGTGAACTGGTAGATGCAGTGTTGTACTTTGTGGATAATGGCTGTAAATAGCGAAATTTGCCCCATGATTTTCCACCGTACACAACAGTCGCCAACTTTTATTACGCCGCAATTCGGAGCGGTCTTTGGGAGAAGATCCGCGCGGCACTGGTGGAACGGGTACGGACAGACGCAGGGCGAAATGCAGGCCCCAGCTACGCAATTATCGACTCGCAAAGCGTAAAAACTACTTCATCCGCCGAAGAACGTGAAATTGATGGCGGAAAAAAACAAAAGGACGCAAACGTCACATCGTAGTGGACACCATGGGGAATCTGCTGGCGGTGGCGGTTCATGCTGCCAATATACATGATACGAAGTCAGGTATTCTGGCAGCAAGAGCTGCCTTCAAGAAATATCCATCTATTCAACGGTTCTGCTCTGTTATTCTTACCTCCGGCACACTGACCGTGGACAAGGACTTCCGCCGTTTCAAAGAGGAGACGGGCCTGCTGGCGGACGGAAGGGTTACGGAGTCCGTCTCCGTCTCTCCCTTCAATTACAAAGCAAACTGTCTGCTGTACCTGCCGATCCATCCCCCTGAGCAGATGAGCAGCGGCTACTTTGACGAGCTGACGGCGGAGATTGCCGCCCTGCTGGATGCCTGCTGGGGCCACGCCCTGGTGCTGTTCACGTCCTACTCTGCCATGTCGGCCATCAAGGAGCGTCTGGGAGAGATGGATCTGCCCTGGGAGGTATTCACATTGGGCCGGAATGCGGTACATACAACCCAACAATTCAAAACCAGCCCCGGAAGCGTCCTGCTGGCCACCGGGGCCGCCTGGGAGGGCTTTGATTTCCCTGGGGACTGTGTCTCTCTGCTGGTAATTCCCCGCCTGCCCTTCTTCCACCCAGACGCTCTAAAGGAAAAGAAACGGGCCGAATATCCGGATCTCCGTTCCTTCATCCGGGCCGTAGTGGTGCCGGAGATGCAGATCAAGCTGAAGCAGGGATTTGGACGGGCCATCCGCACCGAGACAGACACCTGCGTGATTGCTATTTTGGACGAACGGGCTTCGCCGGGCCAGCGACATTTTGAGGCCATGAGGGCTGCTCTTCCAGAGGTGCAGATGACGAGCAGTTTGGAGGACGTGGTGGAGTTCATCTACCGAACCAAAGGCAACGATTATTTCTACCATGAAAACGCAAGCGATGTTTGAAAATTACCCCGATGTTGTGGATGTCAATGACCTGTGCAAAATGCTGGGCGGGATCAGCCGGAAGCTGGCATACCGTCTGCTGACAGATCAAGAAATTAGGAGCGTCCGTATTGGACGCTCCTATAAAATTCCCAAGATCTGCGTCATTGAATACCTGACCCGAACCTTGTAGCGCACCGCTGCAATTGTCAGAAACGTAGAAAAATCGGATGGTTTTTCTCCACCCGGAGTAATAGCTATTCTCCAAAGTTTGTGATATGGTTAGTGTCGTCGAAGGCAGGCAAATCCACCGCTTGTTATTTAAGAATAGGAGGAAATCATGATAACAGGCTGCCTACAGAAGAAAAATGGTTACTATTATGCCGTCCTGTACTTGAAGGTGGATGGCAAGCGAAAGACCAAATGGATCGCAACCAAGCTCCCGGTCTCCACCACCAGCGAACGCAAGGCCCAGAAGGCGTTGGACGAGATCCGGATGCAGTACGAGTTCCAAGAGGAGGCCAAGACAAAACAGGGGAAAGAAGCCGAACAGGCAAAAAGCTGCCCGCCAGAGACTCAGGTAGCCTTTGCGGACTACATGGAAAAGTGGCTGGTGGGAACGGTGTCCGCCCATCCATTGCCACGGCCACCTACCAGAGCTACTCCGTTATGATGAAAGCCCGGGTGATCCCGTACTTTACAGCCTCCAAAATTCAACTCGGTGACCTCACGCCCCAGCACATCGAGGACTTCTACCAGACCATCCTCGACGACGGCTGTACCACCAATACGGTGATCCACTACCATGCCATTATCCGCAAGGCGCTTCAGAGTGCAGTAAAAAAGGACATCCTTGCCAAAAATCCGGCTGACAAGGTAGAACGACCCAAAAAGAATGTTTTTCACGGTAGCTTTTACAGCGAGGATGAGATGCTTTCGTTGTTCGATGCCATTGCGGGCGACCCCCTGGAGCTCTGCGTCAAGATTGCCGCCTACTACGGCCTGCGGCGCAGCGAGGTGCTGGGTCTGCGCTGGGACGCCATTGACTTCGAAAAGAAAACCATCTCTATCTCTCACAAGGTAATTGAGGCAAACGTGGATGGTAAGTATGTACCGGTAGGGGAGGACGTACTCAAGACCAAGTCCAGCTTCCGCACCCTGCCGTTGATCCCGGTGGTGGAGGACTTGTTGCTGGCGGAGAAAGAAAAGCAGGCCAAGAATCGGAGGCTGTTCAAGAGTGCCTACTGTCGGGACTATCTGTCCTATATCTGCGTGGACGAGATGGGCAAGCTCCTGCGGCCCAACTTCGTGACGGAACACTTTGGCTGGGTGATCCGCAAGTACGGTCTGCGGAAGATCCGCTTCCACGATCTTCGTCACACCTGTGCCAGCCTGCTGTTGAGCAATGGAATCCCCATGAAGCAGATCCAGATCTGGCTGGGACACAGCACCTTCTCCACCACCGCCGACATCTACGCCCACTTGGACTTCTCGGCCCAGGAGCAGTCCGCAGCGGCGATGAGCGCGATGTTCCAGCGTAAAGAAGTATCCGCAAAGTAAAAAAGGCTACGGCGAGAACTCGCCGTAGCCCCAATGGCGCAGCGGGTGGGATTCGAACCCACGGTACCATTGCTGGTACACCTGATTTCGAGTCAGGGCCGTTATAACCACTTCGATACCGCTGCATATATTTAACTGTGAAAACGCAAATTGGAAAACTGTGAGCAAACTGTTAGCATTTTGGAAAACTTTCCTGCCGTCTCCTGTCCGGAAAGCCTTGTCCCACGCGGGCTTGCGGATTTTACCGGGGGAACACGCCGTGCGGATTTCGAGTCAAGCTCGTTACGACCACTTCGATACCGCTCCGTGTAAGAGTATGCAGTTTTTGTGATTAAAAAACATGATTTCGAGTCAGCCCCGTTATGACCACTTCGATACCGCTGCCCATCACAACCCGCCCTATTAAAATACCCCATCCCCGCCCAAATGTCAATCCCCCTTCGTCCTATGGCACCCCAGACATCCCCGCAACACGCTGAAAGAGCCTGTATCCGCAGCCAGCCAACCAGCCGCGAATACAGGCCCTCGCAATCAAAACAGCTTCCCCGAATAAGCCCGCCGGTAGATCCGCACGATATCCTCCCGGCTGCACTCCCTGGGGTTGGTGGCGGTACAACGGTCCGCCAGGGCGTCCGCCGCCATGGCCTCCACGTCCGCCTCGAACTCCGCCTGGGGCACCCCCGCGTCCTTGATGGTGGACGGCATTCCCAGCTTGTCCATGGAATTGCGGATGGTGCGGATGAGCTGAAGCGCGCTCTGCCGCACGCTGGAGCTGTCCAGCCGCAGCAGGCGGGAGATCTGGGCGTACCGCTTCGCCGTGGGCGTCAGTCCGTCGATGCACCCGGCGTTGAAGCTCATCACATAGGGCAGCAGGATGCCGTTGGCCCTGCCGTGGGAGATGTGGAAGTGTGCCCCCAGCGCGTGGGCCATCCCGTGGTTCAGCCCCAGCCCCGAGTTGGAGAAGGCGATCCCCGCCAGGCAGGAGGCATTGTGCATCTTCTGCCGGGCCTCCAGGTTCTCCGGGTCCCGGTAGGCCTCCAGCAGGTTGCGGTAGGCCAGCTTGAGGGCCTTTTCCGCCGCCGCGTCGGAGAAATCCGTGTGGGCAGTGGACACGAACGCCTCCACCGCGTGGGTGAACACGTCGATACCCGTGTCGGCGGTGACGGCGGGGGGCACGCTCACCGTGAGCACCGGGTCCAGCACCGCCGCGTGGGGCAGCAGCCCGTCGTCCACCAGGGGGTACTTGACCTCCTTCTCCCGGTCGGTGATGACGGCAAAGCGGCTCACCTCCGACCCGGTGCCGCTGGTGGTGGGGATGGCGGCGAACAGCACGTCCCGCACGTCCCGCTGCTTGGCGGAGAAGAACAGGATGGCCTTGGCCGCGTCGATGGCGGAGCCGCCCCCAAAGGCGATCACCGCGTCCGGCTGGAAGTCCAGCAGCAGCCCCACCCCGGCGGTGACGGTGGAGACGTCCGGATCGGCCTGCACATCGGAGAAGATCCGCCGCTCCGCCCCCGCCCGGTCCGCCGCGTCCGTGACATAGGACACCTTGCCGCTGTCCACCAGGAACCTGTCGCTGACGACCAGCACCCGCTTGCGTCCCTCCAGCAGGCCGTCCAGCCCGCCGCCCATGAAAATCTTCGTGCCCAGCTGAAATTGATCCATATTCATACCCCTTCCGTCCGCGAAAATACCCTATAAAAACACAAAACGCGCCTGGACCCGCCCTGCGGCGGTCCAGGTCGCTTCGTCGCTCCCTGACCGTCCCCCCGCTCCGTCGCCGGGGGACACCTCCACTTTACCCAATCCGCCGGGACTTGTCAAGCCCTTTGGCACAATTTTACGCAGACCCGTTGACATTTCTCCCCAAACCTGACATAATGAACAACAGCAAAGCTGGTGTGTGCGGAGCCGTCCAGCCGGTTCCGCAGTTTCGCGCCCGCGCCGGACGGCCCGGGCAAAGGAGTGTTCATCTAAATTGGATATCAGGTTTGTTCTTCCTTCGGAGGCTGGGCAGCTGGCCCGGAACGTGGTCACCTCGTTCCCGTCCAAGACGCCAGAGCTCCTCCTGAAGAATATGGAGGGCGAACTGTACCGGCCGGACGAGGGACGCTACCTCGGCTGCTTCGACGATGATGGGACCCTGCTGGGCTCCATCCTGATGATGGACTTCACCCTCAACGTCAGAGGGGTGATGACGCCGATGGGAGCGGCGGCCTACGTCTCCACCAATTTCCTGCGGAAAAAGGAGCACGTGGCCCGCACGCTGTTAGAGGTGTTGATGCGGTACTACGCCAGGTCAGGCGCGCCAATCAGCTGCCTGCACCCCTTCAACCCCGCGTTTTACCACAAGATGGGCTACGGCTTCTGCAACGAGAACACGCTGTACGCCCCCAAGCCCTGTTACATCCGGTCCTTTGGGGACAAGTCCGGCCTGTGCTACGCCCAGGCCGACGACCGGGAGGCGGTGCTGGCCTACTACCGCCGCTGGGTGGAGCGTACCCACGGGGCCACCCTCCACCACTACATGGACCCCCACCGTATCTTTGATATGCCCTACGTGGTGCTCTGCCGCCGGGGGGGGCAGATTACCGGATACTTCACCTTCGAGTTCGTGGAGGTGGACCACTACACTGACTGCTACCACGATCTGCTGGTGCGGGAGATGGTGTATGACGATCTGGACACCCTGAAGCAGTTCATGACCTTCTTCGCCTCCCAGGGGGATCAGATCGAGCGGGTGCGCTTCCTCTCTCCCGACCCCGACCTCCATATGCTGTTCCTCAACCCGGACACCGGGGAGAACCGGGCCCACGACGGCTGCATCCAGGAGATCGGCCGGCGCACCATGGGCTATATGTGCCGGATTCTGGACGTGGCGGCCTATTTCCGGAGCCAGCCCCACTGCTCCGCCCCCGCCGCCCGGGACTTCGTGCTGGAGCTCCAGGTGGAGGACGGCTTCCTGAAGGACAACTCCGGCAGCTATTTCCTCCACGTGTCCGGGAACCGGGTGGAGCCGGCGGGCAGCACCGCCCCCCAGGTGACGCTGCGGACGGACATCACCGCCCTGTCCTCCCTTGTGATGGGGGCCTATTCCCTGGACAAGGCCGTGACCCGGGGCGTCATGGACATATCCGATCCGTCCTTTCTCCCCGATGTGCAGAACGCCATCGGCTGGCACAGGAAGCCTGTGAACTACACCTATTTTTGACGGGAAGCAGGGGTCTTTATGAACGCGATCAAGGTAACCATCCAGCGGGCCGCGCCGGAGCGTCTCCCCGAGATACGGGAGGTCTTTCTGGACAGCGTCCTCTACGACCGCTATTTCGCCCAGGAGGGGCGGCTGGACGGCATCCTGTCCGCCGCCGTGGACAAGGGGGATCTGTGGCTTGCGCTGGACTCCCACAACGAGGTGGTGGGGGCCATGCAGGTGGAGCTGAACGGCTTCTTCGGCGCGTTCCCCTACCTGGCTCTGCTGGGCGTGAAGAAGCGGTTCCGGGGCATGGGGGTGGGCCGCACCCTGCTGAAGGTCTACGAGGGGGTGGCCCGGGAGCTGGGCTTCCGGAAGACCTCCCTGCTGGTGAGCCACTTCAACCCCAGGGCCAAGGCCCTCTACCAGTCCATGGGCTACCGGAAGGTGGGCTATGTGCCCGACGCCATCCTCCCCGGCAACCACGAGAACATCATGGTCAAAACCCTGTGACGCGAAAGGCAGGAACCGCTTGGCGGTTCCTGCCTTTTTATTTTTCTTAGGGAGTGAGAAACGCGGCGATGGCGGCGTTGTAGGCCGGCAGGCCCCGCTCCGCCCACAAAAGCTCCAGCCCCAGCTCCTTCCGGGCCAGCTCCCCCAGATCGAAGCCGAAGGCGGAGAAGGAGTACCGCATCCGCGACCGCTTCCGGCAGGGCCGCCCCTCCCGGCGGGCGCACGTCTCGCACTGCTCGCACCGCCCCGCCGCCACCGTCCAGCTCCCCGGGACCGCCTTCTCCAGCTCCAGCAGGGTGGACAGCAGCTGCTTCTTCACCACGCCGTAGCTGGCCTGGCGCAGCTCCTCAGTGCGCTCCGGGGTGACGGCCCCGGCGATTGTCTCGGGGGCGTAGTCCACCCGCACCCCCACCAGACAGACGGTGCGGAAGGGGGCGAAGGCCGTCCGGGCGTCGGGCACCCCCGGCGGGCAGGACCACACCTTCCCGTAGTCCGGGCAGGCTTGGCAGGCGTCCCGGAACCGCTCCGGCCTGCAATAGGCGTCCAGCCACCGCGCCACCGGCAGGGCCGCCGTTTTCACCTGGGTGGTATACATATCCGCCCCTCCTCCGCCGGGTCCCCCGGCGTTTTGGGACAAGTATAGCACAGGATCCGTCCCGCTGTAAAGCCCCGCGCCCGTCTGTCCCGGGGGACGAAAAAATTTCACAAAACTTCGCCGTCTTTGTTGACAATGGTTAAATGGTCTGGTAGAATAAAAAGCGAATTTCATGATATCCACAATTGAATACTGCGGCACCGCCCGCGGCTGCGCGACGACAGCGCAGCGGCCGGTATGGGTTTAACTTGAAGTGATGTAACTTCTGTTGATAGAAATATTGACAGGAGTTATTGTGTTTTTACCGGGTTTTCAGGGCCGCGGTCATTCCGCTGCGCGCAGGGCTGAGGAGGGAACTGCATGATCGAGCTGGACGAGAAAAAGCGAATTATTCAGGAATTTGTCCCGGGCAAGCAGGTCACGCTGGCCCACGTGATCGCCAACCCCACAAAGGATCTCTACGCCAAGCTGGGCCTGCTGGACGCGGAGGGGGCCATCGGCATCCTCACCATCACCCCCAGCGAGGGGGCCATGATCGCCGCCGACGTGGCCTCCAAGGCCGCCGACGTGAAGATCGGCTTCGTGGACCGCTTCAACGGCTCCCTGGTCTTCACCGGGGACGTGGCCGCCGTGGAGGCCTCCCTCCGGGACGTGATGAAGGTGCTGTGCGACATGATGGGCTTCTCCCCCGCCCCCATGACCAAGACCTGACGGCATGGGGGACAAGACGCGCATCATCCTGATGGGCCGGTCGGCGGCGGGCAAGACCACCCTGTGCCAGTGCATCAGCCACGAGCAGATCCGCTACCACAAGACCCAGACCGTGTCCATCGTCAACCAGAGCATGATCGACACGCCGGGGGAATACCTGGAACGCCGGGGCTTTCGGGGCGCGCTGATGGTGACCGCCGCCGACGCGGACGTGGTGGTGCTGGTGCAGGAGGCCACCGAGGACGGCACCATGTTCCCCCCGGCCTACGGCACCATGTTCGCCAAGCCCATTGTGGGCGTGGTCACAAAAGAGGATCTGGCCACCCCGGAGCAGGTGGAGAACGCCAAGAAATACCTGCGCATGGCGGGGGCGGAGGACATCTTCGTGGCCAGCGGCGTCACCGGCAGGGGCGTGCCCGAGCTGGTGGAATTTCTGAATTTGTAGGCAGCGTCCCGGCCCTCCGGCCCCGGACGCGGTGGGAGGGTTCATGGACAACGAAAAAATACGGATCATCATCGCCGATGACGAGCCCGTCACCAAGATGGACCTGCGGGAGCTGCTCACCTCGGCGGGCTACCAGGTGGTGGCGGAGGCCTCCGACGGGCTGGACGCCGTGGAGCTGTGCCGCCAGCACCGCCCGGATCTGATCCTGCTGGACGTGAAAATGCCCTTCCTGGACGGGCTTTCCGCCGCCCGGATCATCCACGAGGAGCAGCTGGCCGGGGCCATCGTCATGCTGACGGCCTACAGCGAGCGGGACTTCATCAACCGGGCCAAGAGCTGCGGCGTCAGCGGCTATCTGGTAAAGCCCATCGACGAGAAGTCCCTGGTGCCCAGCATCGAGCTGGCCACCGCCCGCAGCCAGGAGCTGCGCCAGCTCCGCAAGGATATGGAAAAGACGGCGGCCCGGCTGGAAAACCGCATTGTCATCGAAAAGGCCAAGGGCCTGATCATGTCGGAGCAGGGCAAGACCGAGCAGGAGGCCTATGACTACATCCGGGCCTTGAGCCAGGCCAAGCACCTGTCCATGTACCGGATTGCCGAGTTCATTTTGATGCAGAAGGAGGGGTAGGCAAGGTGGGCGTCATCCGGGATCTTTGCCACAAATACACCGTCCTGACGGAGGACGAGATCTCCACCATCGAAGCCCTGGCCCCGTTTTTACAGACCATCGCCGACCTGACCGACGCGGATATTTTCATCGACTGCCCCTGCCGGAACGCCGACTCCATCGTGGTGGCGGAGGCCAAGCCCTCCGGCTTCCCCTCCTCCTACCAGAGCTCGGTGGTGGGCCTGCTGGCCAAGGCGGAGAACGAGCCCGCCGTGGCCCGCACCTCCCGCCTGGGGGTGAGCACCAAGCAGATGAAGGCCGTCACCCAGGAGAACCGCCGCACCATCCAGTCGGTGGAGCCTATCCGCAACGGCGACCACATCATCGGCGTGCTCATACAGGAGCGGCACATCGACGAGAAGGTGTTCACCAGCCAGCGGCTCCAGTCCGCCCAGCAGAGCTATGAGGCCATCTCCGGGGGCTTCGCCCGGCTCATGCCGGAAAACAACTGGCTGACGGAGTGCATCGACGAGGCCCTGCTCATCGTCAACGACGCGGGCATCATCGCCTTCCGCAACTCCCTGGCCAAGGAGCTGTACCAGAAGCTGGGGTACATCGACGATGTGCTGGGCCAGCCCTATGACAACGTGTTCCTGGTCAATACAGATCCCGCCTGCGAGGGCTCCCACATGGAGGTCGAGGTAGGCCGCTATGTGCTGGATGTGAAGTACATCCCCCTGGGTGCCCCCAACATGGCCTTCGTGCTGGTGATACGGGATCTCACCTGGCGGCGGGAGCAGGAGAAGGCCCTGGTGCTCAAGTCGGTGGCGGTAAAGGAAATGCACCACCGGGTGAAGAACAACCTCCAGACCATCGCCAGCCTCCTGCGGCTCCAGACCCGCCGGTCCGACAGCCCGGAGACCCGCCAGGTGCTGGAGGAGAGCATGAACCGGATCATCGCCATCGCCAGCACCCACGAGCTGCTGGCCCAGAGCGGCATGGACGAGGTCCAGCTCAGCGACGTGGTGCGCAACATTAAAAGCAACGTGCTGCGCTCCTGCGCCGGCCCACACTTCAAGGTGGCCGTCTCCCTGGAGGGGGGCGACTTCACCGTGGACTCCGAGGTGGGCACGTCCGTGGCCCTGGTGGTGAACGAGCTGCTGCAAAACGCCATGAAGTACGCCTTCCCTCCGGACAGCGAGGGGCTGGTCCGCATCATCATGGCCCGGGGGGACCTCTACTCCCGCATCCAGGTCATCGACAACGGCCGGGGCTTCAACGTGCAGGACGCCTCCAAGCCCAAGCTGGGCCTGTCCATCGTCCAGACCCTGGTGGAGGATAAGCTGTTCGGCAGTCTGGACATCGAGTCCGGCCCCCAGGGCACCCAGGTGACCTTTGATTTCAGAACCCAACTGACCAACCCCGACGACGTGGCGTAACGCCGCCGGGCCTCGCTTGGAGCGGCGCAGCCAAGGCACGGGGGGCGGCCCCCTTGCCTTGGGCTGCTTTTTTCAAGCACGCGGACTACATTACCAAAAAAAGCGGGTGGTTATTTTGCATGAAGTCATCCTCAGCGCGGGCATCGACATCGGAACGTCCACCACACAGCTGATCTTCAGCCGCCTGACCCTGGAAAACCGGGCCGTCAGCTATATGGCCCCCCAGATCGATATTGTGGACAAAGAGGTCGTCTACCGCAGCCCCATCTACTTCACCCCCCTGAAATCCCCCACGGAGATCGACGCGGAGGCGGTGAAGGACATCGTGCGCCGGGAGTACGCCGCCGGCGGCATGAGCCCCAAGGATATCCAGACCGGCGCGGTGATCATCACCGGCGAGACCGCCCGGAAGCAGAACGCCAACGAGGTGCTGGCCGCCCTGTCCGACATGGCGGGGGACTTCGTGGTGGCCACCGCCGGCCCCGACCTGGAGTCCGTCCTCTCCGCCCAGGGGGCCGGGGCGGACGCCCTGTCCAAGCAACGCCGCGTTGCGGTGGCCAACCTGGACGTGGGCGGCGGCACCAGCAACATCGCCCTGTATGAAACCGGCTCCCTCCGGAGCACCTGCTGCCTGGACATCGGCGGGCGGCTCATCAAGGTGTCCGATGGGAGGATTACTTACGTTTATCCCAAGATCCAGGCCCTGGCCAACCGCCACGGCATCCAGATCTCCGCCGGAAACCGGGCCGACCCGGAGGTGCTCTACCAGGTCTGCCGCCTGATGGCCAACCAGCTGGCCCAGGCCCTCCACCTGATCCCGGCGGACGGGGAGCACAAGGGCCTGTATACCAACGCCGGGAAGCTGCTGTCCGCCCAGCCTCCGGTGAAGGCGGTCACCTTCTCCGGCGGCGTGGCCGACTGCGTGTACCAGGAGGTACGGGGCGACGTGTTCCAGTACGGGGACATCGGCGTCCTGCTTGGCCGGGCCATCCGGGAGGATCCGGACCTGTCCAGGGTGGAGCGGTGCCCCGCCCTGGAGACCATCCGGGCCACGGTGGTGGGGGCGGGCACCCACGCCACCGACGTGAGCGGCAGCACCATCCGCTATGATTCCAAGCTGCTGCCGGTGAAGAACGTGCCCATTCTGAAAGTCTCCGCAGAGGACGAAGCGTCGCTGGAGACGCTGAAGGCCTCTATCGCATATCAACTGCCGCTGCATATGCCGGAGGGCAAGATCGAGCAGATCGCCATCGCCTTCGCCGGGGAAAAACGCACCAGCTTTGCGGAAGTCCAGGCGTTGGCGGCGGCAATCATCGAATCCGCAAAGGAGGTGATAGACAGCAGGTTCCCGCTCATCGTGGTGGTGGAAAACGATGTGGGCAAGGTGCTGGGCAACGCGCTGAATGTGATGCTCAGGCACGAAAAGCCCGTGATCTGCATCGACGGCGTCCACACCGCCAACGGCGACTATATCGACATCGGGGAGCCGGTGGCCGGTGGGCAGGTTCTGCCTGTGGTGATCAAAACACTGGTATTTAATTCTTGACGAACAATTATGAGGGGTGAAAAAAAGTGATTCTCAAAACCAGGCTGTTCGGCCATGTCTACGAGTTCAAATCCATCCGTGAGGTCATGGCCAAGGCAAACGAGGAAAAATCCGGCGACAAGCTGGCAGGCATCGCCGCCGAGACTGCGGAGGAGCGGGTCGCTGCTAAGGTGGTTCTGTCCAACCTGACGCTCAATGATCTGCGCAACTGCCCCGCCGTTCCCTATGAGGAAGACGAGGTAACCCGCATTATCCAGGACGACCTGAACGAGACCATTTTCAACAGCTTTAAGAATATGACCGTGGCCGAGTTCCGCGAGTGGCTGCTCAGCGAAAAGACCACCGGCGAGATGATCAAGCGCGCCTCCCGGGGCCTGACCTCCGAGTGCATCGCCGGCGTGTGCAAGCTGATGAGCAATCTGGATCTGGTGTACGCCGCCAAGAAGATCCGCGTCAGCGCGCACTGCAACACCACCATCGGCCTGCCCGGCACCTTCTCCGCCCGTCTCCAGCCCAACCACACCACCGACGACCCCAAGGGCGTTGTCGCCTCCGTGATGGAGGGCCTGTCCCTGGGCTGCGGCGACGCCGTCATCGGCATCAACCCCGTGGACGACTCCGTGGAGAGCGTGGCCCGCCTGCTGAAGATGCTGGACGAGTTCAAGAACAAGTGGGAGGTTCCCACCCAGATCTGCGTGCTGGCCCACGTGACCACCCAGACCGAGGCCGCCAACAAGTTCGGCGCGCCGCTGGACCTGATGTTCCAGTCCATCGCCGGCTCCCAGAAGGGCAACGAGGCCTTCGGCCTGACCACCCAGATGCTGGAGGAGGGCCGCCAGACCATGCTGACCCGGGGCACCTGCACCGGACCCAACGTGATGTACTTCGAGACCGGGCAAGGCTCCGAGCTGTCCTCCGAGGCCCACAACGGCTGGGACCAGGTGACCATGGAGGCCCGCTGCTACGGCTTCGGCCGCCACTTCAACCCCTTCCTGGTGAATACCGTGGTGGGCTTCATCGGCCCCGAGTACCTGTATGATTCCAAGCAGGTCACCCGCGCCGGCCTGGAGGACCACTTCATGGGCAAGCTCAGCGGCATCCCCATGGGCTGCGACGCCTGCTACACCAACCACATGAAGGCCGACCAGAACGACATCGAGAACCTGGCCACCCTGCTGGTGGCCGCGGGCTGCAACTACGTCATGGGCGTGCCCCAGGGCGACGACTGTATGCTGATGTATCAGTGCACCGGCTTCCATGAGGCTGCCGCGCTGCGCGAGATCTTCGGCCTGCGTCCCATCAAGGAGTTCGACCAGTGGCTGGAGAAGATGGGCTTCTCCGAGAACGGCAAGCTGACCGGCCGCGCCGGCGACGCTTCCGTGTTCATGACGAAGTAAAGGAGGCTGGAATCAATGAACGAGAAAGATCTGAGAGCCATTATTGAGCAGGTACTCTCCGAGCTGGGCACCTCCGCGGCCAACACCCCGGCGGCGGCCCAGGCCGTGGCGCAGGCCGTCCAGTCCTCCAACGTGGAGAGCGGCGAGCTGCCCGACGTGACCGCCATCGACATCCGCACCCAGTACCTGGTGAAGAACCCCGAGCACGGCGAGGAGTACGCCGAGCTGAAGTATAACGCCCCCTGCCGCCTGGGCATCGGCCGGGCCGGGGCCCGTTACCTGACCCTGCCCCAGCTGGAGTTCCGCGCCGCCCACTCCGCCGCCCAGGACGCCGTGTTTAACGACGTGGACACCGAGTTCGTGGAGAAGATGGGCCTGTGGACCGTCCAGACCCAGTGCGAGAACAAGGACGTGTACCTCACCCGCCCCGACCTGGGCCGCAAGCTCAGCCCCGAGGCCGTGGAGACCATCAAGGCCAAGGCCAAGAAGAACCCCACCGTCCAGATCTACGTGTCCGACGGCCTGTCCTCCGCGTCCGTGGCAGCCAACATCGGCGACCTGCTCCCCGCCATCCTTCAGGGCCTGGAGAGCTACCGCATCGACGTGGGCACCCCCTTCTTCGTGAAGTACGGCCGCGTGGGCGTGATGGACGAGATCTCCGAGCTGACCGGGGCCGACGTGACGTGCACCCTCATCGGTGAGCGTCCGGGCCTGATCACCGCCGAGTCCATGTCCGCCTACATCGTCTACAAGGCCACCGTGGGTATGCCCGAGGCCCGCCGCACCGTGGTTTCCAACATCCACCGCTCCGGCACCATCCCCGCCGAGGCCGGCGCGCACATCGCCGAGATCATCAAGATCATGCTGGAGAAGAAGGCCAGCGGCACGGATCTGAAACTGTAACAGAGGGAGGAAAACAACCATGAAAAGAGATCCCATTCCCGCCAAGGTATTGGCAACCCGCCTGATCCCCAATGTTTCCCCCGACATGGCCAAGGAGCTGGGGCTCACCCCCGATCAGAAGTCCCTGGCCCTCATCACCGCCGACTGCGACGACGTGACCTACACCGCCCTGGACGAGGCCACCAAGAAGGCCGACTGCAAGGTGGTCTACGCCAAGAGCTTCTACGCCGGCGCGGCCAACGCCAACACCGCCCTGGCGGGCGAAATCATCGGCATCCTGGCCGCTCCCAACCCCGCCGAGGCCAAGGCCGGGCTGGACGCCGCTGTGGACATGATTGAGAACGTGTGCCACTTCGTGTCCGCCAACGACACCGACGACGTGTGCTACTACGCCCACTGCATCTCCCGCACCGGCTCCTACCTGTCCGCCGGCTGCGGCATCGCCGAGGGCGAGGCCATCGCCTACCTCATCGCCCCCCCGCTGGAGGCCATGTACGGCGTGGATGCCGCGCTGAAGGCCGCCGATGTGCGTATGTGCGTGCTGTACGCGCCCCCCTCCGAGACCAACTTCGGCGGTGCCCTGCTCACCGGCAGCCAGTCCGCCTGCAAGTCCGCCTGCGATGCGTTCGCCGCCGCCGTGGAGTCTGTTGCCGACCGTCCCGTGGAATAAGTCCCGGTCCGCGTTTGAACGGAGGTACTTATGAAAGCATTGGGAATGATCGAAACCAGGGGCCTGGTGGCCGCCATCGAGGCGGCCGATGCCATGGTGAAGGCCGCCAATGTGTCCCTCCAATGTAAGGAGCACGTGGGCGGCGGGCTGGTCACCGTCATGGTGCGGGGCGACGTAGGGGCGGTCAAGGCCGCCACCGACGCAGGTGCCGCCGCCGCCGAACGGGTCGGCGAGCTGATTTCCGTCCACGTCATTCCCAGGCCCCACGGCGAGGTAGAGGAGATCCTGGGCGAGCTGCCCCCGCCGGACGCCGCGCCCCAGCCGGAGCCTCCCGTTGAGGAGCCCCAGCCAGAGCCGGAACCCGAACCCGAACCGGAGCAGCCTCCCCAGCCCATCGCCCCGCCGGAGCCGCCTGCCGCGGTGGTGCCGCCTGAGCCGGAGCCCCAGCCGGAATCCCAGTCCGGGCCCCAGCAGGCCGCCCCTGACGGCGGCATCCCCACCGACGAGGAGCTGGAGGCCATGCCCGTGGTGCAGCTGCGGGTGCTGGCCCGCTCGCTCAACGTGGAGGGCATGAGCCGCCGGGAGATCCGGGACGCCAAGAAGGAGCCTCTGCTGGCCGAGATCCGGGCGTGTCTCGCCCGCCGGGGCCAGCGGTGACCGGGCTGACAATAGGAGTGATGTGACAAATGCAGTTAATTGATAAGGACTTACTGTCCATGCAGGAGGTCCGCGAGCTGGTGGAGGCCGCCAAGGCCGCCCAGCGGGAGCTGGCCCAGATGAGCCAGGCCCAGGTGGACCGCATCGTCCGGGCCATTGCCGACGCCGGCGTGCGCAACGCCCGCCGCCTGGCCCAGATGGCCAACGAGGACACCGGGTTCGGCATCGTGGATGACAAGGTCATCAAAAACGTCTTTGCCAGCCGCGGCGTGTACGAGCATATCAAGGACATGAAAACCATCGGCGAGATCAGCTGTGATCCCGCCCGGGGCGTCCACACCATCGCCGTGCCCGTGGGGGTGATCGCGGGCCTGATCCCGTCCACCAACCCCACGTCCACCGCGCTGTATAAGGCGGAGATCGCCATCAAGGCGGGCAACGCCATCGTGTTCTCCCCCCACCCCACCGCCCTGCGCTGCATCCTGGAGACCGTGAAGGTCATCCGGCAGGCGGTATCCGAGGCGGGCGGGAACGAGGATCTGGTCTCCTGCATCACCATCCCCACCATGGAGGCCACCGACAACCTGATGCGCCACCGGGACGTGGCCATGATCCTGGCCACCGGCGGCTCCGCCATGGTCCGCGCGGCCTATTCCTCCGGCACCCCCGCCATCGGCGTGGGCCCGGGCAACGGCCCCGCCTACCTGGAAAAGAGCTGCGACCTGCCCCTGGCCGTCAAGCGCATCCTGGACTCCAAGACCTTCGACAACGGCACCATCTGCGCCTCCGAGCAGTCCATCATCTGCGACGAGGACATGGTGGTGGCGGTGCAGGCCGAGATGGAAAAGCAGGGCGCGTACTTCCTGGACGAGGCGGAGCGGGAGCAGCTGGGCCGGTTCATTCTCCGGGCCAACGGCACCATGAACCCCGAGATCGTGGGCCGCAGCGTGGCCACCATCGCCAAGCTGGCCGGCCTGACCAAGGTGCCTGCCGCCGCCCGTGTCCTGGTGGCCCGGGAGACCGGCGTGGGCCGGGGCCATCCCTACTCCAACGAGAAGCTGGGTCCCATTCTGGCCTTCTACGTGGGCAAGGACTACAAGGACGTGTGTGACAAGGTGTGCGAGATCCTCCACTACGAGGGGGCGGGCCATACCTTCTCCATGCACACCCAGAACAAGGAGATCGAGGACTACTTCGCCCGCCGGGTGCCCGCCTCCCGGATTCTGGTGAACACCCCCAGCGCGCTGGGCGGCATCGGCGGCACCACCGGCCTGATGCCCTCCCTGACCCTGGGCTGCGGCGCGGTGGGCGGCTCGGCCACGTCTGAGAACGTGGGCCCCATGCACCTGCTGAACCTGCGCTACGTGGCCCACGGCCTGAAGGAGCTGGAGGAGATCCGCGCCGGCGTGCCCTCCTGCGAGGACGGCGTGTGCCGGGTCAACCCCGATCTCAGCAGCATCGACATCGACGGCATCGTCAACAGCATCCTGGCCAAGCTCCGGGCGCTGTAACGGGCCGCGCGACCCCTACTGAAATAAGGAGTGAATCATACAATGGCAACTATGCAGGCACTGGGCATGATCGAGACTAAGGGTCTGGTCAGCTCCATCGAAGCGGCCGACGCTATGGTCAAGGCCGCCAACGTCACCCTCATCGGCAAGGTCCATGTGGGCGGCGGTCTGGTCACCGTCATGGTCCGCGGCGACGTGGGCGCGGTCAAGGCCGCCACCGACGCCGGGGCCGCCGCCGCCGAGCGGGTGGGCGAGCTCATCTCCGTCCACGTGATCCCCAGGCCCCACGAGGAAGTGGAGTTCATCCTCCCCTCCCTGGACAAGGGCTAACCCAAACTATCAAGGAGTGAAATAATATGGCAGCAATGCAGGCACTGGGCATGATCGAGACTAAGGGTCTGGTCAGCTCCATCGAAGCGGCCGACGCTATGGTCAAGGCCGCCAACGTCACCCTCATCGGCAAGGTCCATGTGGGCGGCGGTCTGGTCACCGTCATGGTCCGCGGCGACGTGGGCGCGGTCAAGGCCGCCACCGACGCCGGGGCCGCCGCCGCCGAGCGGGTGGGCGAGCTCATCTCCGTCCACGTGATCCCCAGGCCCCACGAGGAAGTGGAGTTCATCCTTCCCTCTCTGGAGAAGTGAAGTAGGCCCATAAACTTCCGCCGAGAAAGGGGGGACACCCATTGAGAGCAATCACCGAGGATATCCTGCGGCTGGAGCTGCGCAATTCCCAGCCGGAGGTGTACTACATCCCCACGGGGAAGATCCTCACGCCCGCGGCCCGGGAATACCTCCAGCAGCGCAAGATCAAGATCGCCAAAGAGGGGGAGTGTCCCCAGCGGGCCCCGGAGGGGGACGCGGCCCCCGCCGCGCCCCAGCCCGCGCCCCAGCCGGTGATGGCCGCCCCCAAGCCCAAGTATGTGGACTACCAGAGCGGCTCCTACTACATGGAGAAGCCGGAGCACATGACCCAGCTCTTTGACAACCAGCTGGTGGCAAAAAACCACCCCCGGATCCTGTTCCGGGGCAAGCTGGACAGCCTCCAGGCCCTGGTGGTGCTGGATCAGGCACTGATCGCCGAGGCGGGCGGCAGCCAGCAGCTGCTGGCCGACCTGGACGACGTGCTGAAGGCTCTGCGCAATCTCATGCGCTGCGATGTGCTGGACGAGGAGCTGCACAGCGGCACCATCATCGGCCTGACCCACGGGGAGCTGCGGGAGCACTCCCACAACCCCATGAAGTTCTACAACATCCGGCAGATGATCCTGCCCAGCTACACCATGGGCCGGGACTACGCCCTGCTCAACCAGCTGCGGGCCGCCATCCGGGAGACCGAGGTGGCCGCGGCCAACGCCTTCTATGACGGCTTCCGGTTCAGCCGGAGCGACATCATTGAGGAGCTCAACCGCCTGTCCAGCGCGCTGCACATCATGATGTGCAAGTACCTGGCGGGCGACTACAAGGGGGCGGCGAAATGACGGCAGAACAGATCTCCGCGGCGGTGATGAATTCCGTCCACCGGGCGGGGCTGGTTGAGGTCGAGGTCTCCGCCCGCCACGTCCACCTGTCCCAGGCCGACGCCGAGGTGCTTTTTGGCCCCGGCGCCGGGCTGGAGCCGGCCCGCCCCCTGTCCCAGCCGGGGCAGTTCCTGTCCCAGCAGCGGGTGACCCTCGTGGGCCCCAAGGGCCGCAAGGAGCGCACCGCCGTCCTGGGCCCGGTGCGTCCGGCGTCCCAGGTGGAGCTGTCCAAGAGCGACTGCGTGGAGCTGGGCGTGGACGCGCCCCTGCGGGAGTCCGGCGACGTGGCCGGCTCCGGCTCCATCGTCATTGAGGGCCCCTGCGGCACCCTGGAGCTGAAGGAGGGCGTGATCATCGCCCGCAACCACATCCATGTCACCGCCCCCGATTCCATCATGTTCGACCTGCGGGATAAGCAGCGGGTGGACGTGGCCCTGCTGACGGAGCGGCCCGTGGTGCTGCGGGACGTGCTGATCCGGGTGAGCACCCGGTTCAGCTGCAAGATGCACATTGATTTCGACGAGGCCAACGCCGCCCTGGTCAAGGGCTTCACCCTGGGCCGCATTATCCGGTGAGGGCCAAAAGGAGCGTATCGCTATGATGGATCTGGATCGGGTCAACGCCTATATGGAGCGGATCAAGGCCTCCGAGCGCACCGCCTTCCGCCCCGTGGGCTCCAGGCTCAAGGTGGGCGTGGACCTGGGCACCGCCTATATCGCCCTGGTGGTGCTGGATGAGGAGGATAACCCCATCGCCTGCGAAAAGCAGGCGGCGGGGGTGCTGAAGGACGGCGTGGTGGTGGACTACACCGGCGCGCTGAACATCGTACGGGAGCTGAAGAAGAAGCTGGAGGAGCGTTTGGACGCGGAGCTGCTCAACTGCGCCATCGCCATGCCCGCCGGAACGGAATCCAGCGCGCGCACCCACCAGTACGTGGCGGAGGGCGCGGGGTTCGAGGTCACCGCCGTGCTGGATGAGCCCAGCGCAGCCAACGCCATCTACCAGATTCAGAACGGCGTCATCGTGGACATCGGCGGCGGCACCACCGGACTTGCCATCCTCCGGGACGGCAAGGTGGTGCGCACCGAGGACGAGCCCACGGGCGGCACCCACCTGTCCCTGGTGCTGGCGGGGAACTACCACGTCAGCTTCCAGGAGGCGGAGGCCATCAAGCAGGACTACGCCCGGCACCGGGAGATCCTGCCCGTGGTCCGCCCGGTGGTGGAGAAAATGGCCGCCATCGTCCGCCGCTATCTGGCGGGCACCGATGTGGACGCCATCTACCTGTGCGGCGGCACCTGCTGCCTCACCGGGATCGAGGGCATCTTCGAGAAGGAAACCCAAATCAAAACCGTAAAGCCGGCGGACCCCTTCCTGGTGACGCCGGCAGGGATTGCAATGAACTGCAAAATCTAACCATTGAAAGGGGGGTCAGCCATGGATCATAAGGAATTGGTCGAGCTGATCCTGGCCCGCGTCATGGAGAAGCTGTCCCAGGGCGGCGACTGCTCCCAGGAGTGCCCCTGCGGCGGCCCCGCCCCCGATGACGGGCGGCCCGGCCTGCTGATCCTGACCCAGGAGCACGGGCAGACCTGCCACTCCGTTCTGGAGGACCCGCGCCTGACCGCGCGCTACCGCACGGAATGCGCCCTCCTCCAGAACTACCAGGTGGACCTGGACAGGTTCGAGGCCGTGGTGATCTACGAATTTACCAACGAGACGCTGTGCAAGCTGGCCGGGGGCATCTGCGACACGCCGTTCCTCAAGCTGGCCCAGCAGGCCCTGCTGGGCGGCAAGCGGGTGTTCGTCCCCACCGAGGAGCTGGAGGCCATGCGCGCCACCTCCTGCAAGCTGCCCGCGCCCTACTGCGCCATGCTTCAGGAGAAGCTGGCCCTGCTCACCGCCTGCGGCCTGACCATCTGCTCCCAGCAGAACCTGGCCGGGGCCATCCTGGACGGGGCCTGCCCCGCCTGCGACGCGCCCGTTCCCGCCCCCGCGCCGGAGCCCTGCTGTCCGGCCAAGGAGCTGCGGCTGGAGAAGCGGGTGATCACAGAGCGGGACGTCACCGCCGCCGACGCGGATAAGGTCACCTGCATCCACATCGGCGAAAAGGCCATTCTGACCGCGCTGGCCGCGGAATACGCGAAATCCAAGGGCATCCGCCTGATCCGCGGCGCGGCGCGCTGACTGGTTCTCGGCCCATCGCCCGGACGAAATGAGGGAAATTCATGCAAGTGGCAAAAGTGATCGGAAACATCTGGGCGACCCGGAAAGAGGAAAAGCTGGCCGGCCTGAAGCTGCTGCTTGTCCAGCCCATCAACCCCCTGACGGGGGAGCTGTACCGCATCCCCCTGGTGGCCGCCGACATCATCGGCGCGGGCGTGGGGGAGACGGTGCTGGTGGTCGGCGGCAGCTCCGCCCGGAGCGCGGCCGGGGACATGAAAACCCCGGTGGACGCCACCGTGGTGGGCATTGTGGACGACCAGGACGTGGACGCCAGCGTTTTGCAGCAGGCCTGAGCCCCCGGACCGGGGACCGGGCCCTGCCGCGGCCCACAAGGAAATAAGGTGAGAGTATGAATTTGACCCAAGCGGTGCGGGAGGCCGGCGTTGTGGGCGCGGGCGGCGCGGGATTCCCCACCCATGTAAAGCTCAACGCCTCGGCGGAGTGCTTCATTGTCAACGCCGCCGAGTGCGAGCCGCTGATTGAGACCGACAAATACCTGTGCCGCACCTTCCCGGAGGAGGTGGTGGCCGCGGCCGCGGCCATCGCCGCCCACCTGGGAGCCAAGCGGGCGGTCATCGCCCTGAAGGGCAAGTACCGGGAGGAGATCGCCGCCCTGGAGGGGGCGATCCAGAAGCTGGGGGCCAAGGTGGAGATCTTCCAGATGGCCACCTTCTACCCCGCCGGGGACGAGCAGACCATGGTTCAGCAGGTCACCGGGCGCAGCGTGCCCGAGCGGGGCCTGCCCCTGGACGTGGGCTGTGTGGTGGACAACGTGGGCACCCTGCTCAACGTCCTCCAGGCCCTGAACGGCGACCCCGTCACCGACAAATACCTGTCCGTGGTGGGCGAGGTGAAGGAGCCCGTCATGCTCCACGTGCCCATCGGCACCCCGCTGTCGGAGTGCGTCGCGGCGGCGGAGCCTGTCCTGACGGACTACGCCGTTATCGTGGGCGGGCCCATGATGGGCAAGCCCCTCACCGCTCCAGAGGACATCGCCGCCGCCGTGGTGACCAAGACCACCGGGAACATCATCGTCCTGCCCCGGGACCACTACCTGTTCCGCCGGGCCCAGCTCAGTCTGGACGCCATCCGGCACCAGACCAAGAGCGCGTGCATCCAGTGCCGTATGTGCACCGACCTGTGCCCCCGCTACCTCATCGGGCACCAGATCCGGCCCAACCTGGTGATGCGGAACCTGTGGCGGGAAAAAACCATCACCGGCGACGGCGATTACCTGGCCGCCTTCGGGGACGCCGCCAACTGCTGCGACTGCGGCGTGTGCGAGATGTTCGCCTGCCCCATGGGGCTGTCCCCCCGGCGGGTGAACCAGTACATCAAGGGCCAGCTGCGCCAGAAGGGCATCCAGGTGCCCCGGAACATGGAACCCCAGGCCCGTCCCTTCGTGGACGACCGCAAGACGCCCACCGGGCGGCTCATCGCCCGCCTGGGCCTGGCCCAGTACGACGGCAAGCACGCCCACGCCTGCAAGACCCTGGAGCCGGAGCGGGTGACCATCCCCTTCCAGCAGCACATCGGCAAGCCCGCCGTCCCGGTGAAGTCCGCCGGGGACACGGTGCGCCGGGGCGAGCTGCTGGCCCAGGCGGCGGAGGGCCTGTCCGTCAACATCCACGCCAGCATCGACGGCGTGGTGGAGCAGGTCACTGGAACGGGCGCGACCATCAGAAGAAAGGAGTGAGCGTATGAGAACGGCTATCGGAATGGTGGAGCTGAACAGCATCGCCAAAGGCATTGAGACCTGCGACTATATGGTAAAGGCCGCTCAGGTGGAGCTCATCCGCTCCTCCACGGTGTGCCCCGGCAAATACCTGATCCTCATCGCCGGGGACACCGGCGATGTGCGGGCCGCCATGAAGGAGGGCGAGAGCCGGGGCGGCGAGTGCGTGGTGGACACACTGCTGCTGCCCAACGTCCACCCCCAGCTCATCCCCGCCATCAGCATGGCGACCCAGACGCCCCCCCTGGGCGCGGTGGGCGTGCTGGAGTTCTACTCCGTGGCCTCCGCCATCACCGCCGCCGATATCGCCGCCAAAGCCGCCAACATCACCCTGATCGAGGTGCGCATCGGCTACGCCATCGGCGGCAAGGGCTACGTCACCCTCACCGGGGACGTGGGCGCGGTGAGGGCGGCGGTGGCCGCCGCCACCCGGGACGCCCAGCTCCTGGTGGGCACCACCGTTATCCCGCGGCCCGCTAAGCAGGTGTTCGATTCCCTGCTGTAAGGCTCTGAAACCCGTCTTTAACGGGGGCTTTCGCTCCTGTCAAAAGAGAAAACTTAGAGGAGGAACATACATGAGCGTTTTCACTGAAAGCTTCGGCGCATGGGTGTCCGGCATCTCTATCAACTCCGTCATTATGATGATCATGATGATCTTCATGCTGGTGGGCGCGATTGATAAGATCATGGGCAACAAGTTCGGCTACGGCGAGGAGTTCGAGAACGGCTTCAACGCCATCGGCCCCCTGGCCCTGTCCATGGCCGGCGTCGTGGCCGCCGCCCCCGTGCTGGCCACTCTGCTGGAGCCCGTGCTCGGCCCCATCTACTCCGCCATCGGCGCGGACCCCTCCATGTTCGCCACCACCATCCTGGCCTGCGACATGGGCGGCTACCCCCTGGCGATGGAGCTGGCGGAGACGCCCGCCTTGGGTAACTTCGCCGGCCTGATCCTGGGCACCATGATGGGTCCCACCATCGTGTTCACCATCCCCGTGGCCCTGGGCATCATCTCCAAGGAAGACCGCTCCTACCTGGGCGCGGGCGTCCTGGCTGGTTTGATCACCGTCCCCATCGGCTGCATCGTGGGCGGTCTGGCCATGAACATGACCGAGTTCAAGATGGATATCCGCACCATCCTCATCAACCTGGTGCCTGTCATTGTTATCGCGGGCCTCATCGTCATCGGCCTGTGGTTCGCCCCCGCCGGGATGATCAAGGGCTTCAACGTGTTCGGCACTGGCGTCACCATCGTGATCACCGCCCTCACCGCCATCGCCGTGTTCCAGCAGATCACCGAGATCAAGTTCCCCTTGTTCGACGTGATGGCCACCGTGGATCCTGAGATTGGCATGACCCCGCTGAACAACGGCCTTCTGGTCTGCGGCCAGATCGGCATCGTGCTGATCGGTGCCTTCCCCATGGTGAAGTGGATCACCAAGACCTTCGGCGGCGCGCTGGGTAAGCTGGGCGGCGCGCTGGGCATGGACGAGAAGGGCTCCGCCGGACTGGTGGCTACCCTGGCCAACAACATCGCCATGTTTAACATCATGGGCGAGATGAACCCCAAGGGCAAGCTGCTGAACGTGGCCTTCGCCGTGTCCGCCGCCTTCGTGTTCGGCGACCACCTGGGCTTCACCGCCGGCAGCGAGCCGAAGATGATCTTCCCCGTGATCCTGGGCAAGCTGGTGGCTGGTATCACCGCCGTCATTCTGGCCTACATCCTGGCTCCCAAGCTGCTGGCTAAGATCGACGCCGCCACTGGCAAGGCCGCTTAACCAACCCCCTTCCCGCGCCCGCCCGGGACCTCCCCGGCGGGCGCGGACGACAGCGAGAACCGCCGCCGTCCCTGTCCCCTCCCCGCCGGGCGGGGGGCCGGGCCGCGGCAGAGAAAGGTCAGGTGTGAACTATGAACGTCAGCGAACAGCTGATCCGTGAAATTGTCACCAAGGTGCTCCAGGAGGCGGGCGGCATCACCGCCCCCCAGATGGAGCGTCAGGTGGATCCCAGCGGCATCATCGGCATCAAGACCAGCACCGTCCCCCTCCAGCCCTTCGAGGGCCGGAACGACGTGCTGCTGAACGATGTGACCACCCTGGAGGAGGCCCCCCGCATGGGCTGCGGCGTCATGGAGCTGAAGGACGCCGCCAGCTTCGAGTGGACCCTCACCTACGACGAGTACGACATCGTGCTGGAGGGCACCCTGGAGATCGAGATCGACGGGCGGATCGTCAGCGGCGGCCCCGGGGACATCATCTACATCCCCAAGGGCAGCCACATCCACTTCCAGACCCCCAGCTACGCCAAGTACGTCTACACCGTCTATCCCGCCAACTGGCAGGAGGGCTGACCCCGCCCCGGGCGGATCTCCCTCCCGCGCAGCCGGCCCCAGACAAAACTTCCAACACACGGGGCGGCGGGCTTTTCCCTGCCGCCCCGTCCTGATGAAAGGTGTTTATGACTATGATGAAAAAGTACAAGCGGCTCGGTTCTATCCTTCTGGCCCTGGTGCTGGCCCTGTCCCTGGCGGTCCCCGCCTTCGCCTCCACCTACACGGTGAAGAAGGGCGACTCCCTGTGGAGCATCTCCAAGCAACAGCTTGGCAGCGGTGCCCGCTGGCGCGAGATCTACGAGGCCAACAAGGACGTAATCAAGAACCCCAACCGGATCTACGTGGGCCAGGTGCTCCAGATCCCCGGCACCGAGCCCGCGCCGGAGCCTACCCCGGAGCCCACCCCCGAGCCCACTCCGGAGCCCACCCCCGAGCCGACCCCTGAGCCCACTCCGGAACCCACCCCTGAGCCCACTCCCGAGCCCACTGGCGGGGCGGCCCACGTCCAGCGCGACGACTGGGACCCCTTCGTGAAGCAGGCCGTCAACGACTTTATGGACGCCTACGGCAAGACCTCCGCCAGCTATGTGGAGGGCGGCTCCTACGTGGTGTTTGACTTCGACAACACCTGCTCCATCTTCGACGTGGAGGAGCAGCTTGCCATCCACCAGCTCAAGACCATGACCTTCGCCATCACCCCGGAGAAGCTGCCCGACGTGCTGGCCACCGGAATCGGCCAGGAGGAGGGCGGCATGGACAAGGATCTCACCGACCTGGGCTACGGCAAGGGCTCCTACAACGACTGGATCGCCGACATCACCGTCGCCTACACCTATCTTTACAAGGAATACGGCCCCTTCACCGCCAAGGGCCTGGACGCGGACGCCCAGGCCAAGATCCAGGCCGATCCCCAGTGGCTGGAGTTCGCCACCAAGATGCGGGCCATGTACAGCCTGGTGGGGGACAATGAGTCCGTCTCCGTGTCCTACCCCTGGGTGCTCTACTGGTTCACCGGCATGACCGAGCAGGAGGTCTACGACCTGGCCCTGGCCTCCCACAAGTACTACACCACCGTGGAGACCAGCAAGGAGACCTGGACCACCCCCGAGGACATTGAGTCCAAGGCGGGCGTGGTGTCCTATGACTGGAACTCCGGCACCACCGTGTCCGAGAATATCAAGGAGCTGTGGAAGACCCTGGCTGAAAACGGCATCGACGTGTGGGTGTGCTCCGCCTCCGCCACCGACCCCATCCGGGCCGCTGTGGACGCCTGGGGCCTCCATGACTATGTCACCGGCGTGCTGGCCATGACCAACAAGCTGGAGGACGGCGTCTATGTGAACGAGTACGACTACGAGACGGGCTGCGGCTGGATCAAGGACAGCGAGGGCAAGTGGCTCCGGGACACCCTGCCCATCAAGGCCCAGACCCAGGGCGTGGGCAAGGTGACCGCCATCGTCAACGCCATCGCCCCCAAGTACCAGGGCGCGGGCCCCCTGGCCGGGTTCATGGACTCCACCGGGGACTATAACTTCTGCACCGAGTTCGCCAACCTGAAGCTGGTGATCTGCTTCAACCGGGCGGACCGCAAGGTCACCGACGGCGGCGGCGTCATCGCCGAGCTGGCCGTCTACCAGCGGGACACCCTGGGCTTCGACCTGGCCAAGGCCAACGCCAACGGCGACACCCTCTACGTCCTCCAGGGCCGGGAGGAGAACGGCCTGCGGGGCCTCCGGGCCAGCGACAAGACCCTGCGCCTGGGCAAGTCCAGCGAGGAGCTGTTCCGGAACGAGGACAACCAGGCCCAGCTCCAGTACATGATCGACCACAGCATGACCACCGAGGAGATCGTCAACCGCTTCGCCGTCAAGACCAACGCCGACGCCGAGGGCAATGACCTGGGCTTCAAGTACGGCTTCGTCACCGAGTTCGCCGGCTACCACAACATCAAGTGACCTTCCCCCTTCCCAGTCCTCCGCCGCCCCTCCCGGGCGGCGGAGGGCGGGAGGGGACTATCCCCGGAATTTCCCGGGCAAGGAAACGGATTGCCCTTGACAACCGGGCCTGCCTTCCTTATAATATAAAGAGCAAGGCCGAAAAGTGAATAGGTGGTATGTGGGTGCGCCCGCCCGGGCGCGCAAGAGGGAAGCGGGTGCGAATCCCGCGCAATGCCGTTGCTGTGTTAGCGGAGTGTTTTCCAACTACGCCACTGGGGAGCTTCCCTGGGAAGGCCGGAAAACACGCTTGACGCTTCAGCCAGAATACCTGCCCGCATATGACGCACGAATGTCCTCCCCGTGCATTGGGAGGGTGCAGATGCCCCGCTGTCCGGCAGCGGGTTGTTGGCTGTGCCCTCTCTGGGGCGCAGCTTTTTGCTTTCCCCTGGCCTTCCACCCCCTTTCGCGCTGGGCCGCCCTCACTTGCGGCGCAGCTCTATGACCTGCCGGGGCCCGTGTCTGCCAGCACGGACCGCCCCGGACCGCTCCACCACCCCGCGCTCCCGGCCGCAGATGGATGCGGGACGAGGGCTGTGCTTCCCGGGAAGCTCTGCATATGGGAACGGCCACGGCGCAGCGGCCCTCCCCATATGTGCCACTTCAGCGAACCGCCGCCATGCGCCCAGCTGTCCGCCCCCTCCGGCGGACGGCCGGGCAATGCCCGCCGGTTCTATCAGAAAGGTTGTCTGTCCATGAAAAAGAATACCAAGCTCATCCTCGCGGTAGCGGCTGTGGCGGCCCTCATCGCCATCCTGCTGGGCGTCTGGTTCGCCACCCGCCCGGAGACCACCCAGGGCGCGAAAACCATTACCGTGGAGGTCGTCCACAAGGACGGCTCCACCAAAACCTTCACCTGCCACACCGACGAGGAGTATCTCGGCCCGGTGCTGGACGCGGAGAACATCGCCCAGGGCGAGGAAGGCCCCTACGGGCTTTACATCAAGTTCGCCGACGGCGAGAAGGCGGTCTATGAGGAGGACGGGGCCTTCTGGGCCTTGAAGCAGGACGGGGAGGACACCCCCCTCAGCGCGGACCAGACCCCCATCCAGGACGGCGACGCCTTCTCCCTGGTCTACACCGTTGCTTAACCGGCCCCCCCGGCGGCTGACCCTGTCGGCGGGGGAAGTCACCCTGTTCGGCGTGCTGGGGGCCGCCACCTTCGCCGCCAAGGTGGTGATGGCGGGCATACCCAACGTGGAGCCCACCTCCCTGCTGGTGATGCTGTTCGCCGTCACCTTCGGCTGGAAGGCGGTATTCCCCATCTACGTCTATGTGTCCATGGAGTTCTTCCTCTACGGCATCCAGCTCTACTCCATCAGCTACCTCTATATCTGGCTGGTGCTGGCCGCCGCCGCGTGGCTGCTGCGGGGGATGACCCATCCGGTGGGCTGGGCCCTGCTGTCCGGGGTGTTCGGCCTGCTGTTCGGCCTGTTGTGCGCCCCGGTGTGCCTGTTCACCGCAGGGCTTCACGGGGCCATCGTCTGGTGGATCAACGGCATCCCCTTCGACGTGATCCACTGCGCCGGCAATTTCGGCATCGCCCTGGTGCTGTTCTGCCCTCTGCGGCGTCTGCTGGAGCGGCTTTACCAGGGGATGCAGGCCCGGCGGGGCGGCTATCCCCCCCTGCCCCCCTGAGCCAGCCCCAAGGCCCCGCGGCCCCGCCGCGGGGCCTTATTCCATCCCCTTCTCCCCCTGGGCCGGAATTATGTCAAGCGAATTCGTACTTTTGCATGATAAAGAACTTCGATTGCGGATTTTCCATTTTCCCCCATATCTCCGGGAACCCTTGGGGCTTCCACCCTCCGCCTGTTGAAAACTGTGTGGAAGTTGTGGATAACTTTCCGTATCTGCATGGCTATGCAGTGTTATGGAAACCGATCCCCGCCCGCCCTCGGCCCCGGAACCCCTTGAAACTCCGTCCCCGGCCCTGCCCCGGCCCTCTGCCCCGACCCGTGGAATTCGGGGGCCTATACGGAGCGTATAACCCTTGACGGAACCGGGGCGGCATGGTACACTATTCTTGCTGTATGACTGACGGAAGTGGAGCACCACATGAAGTACAGCGGCGCGATTGCGTCTGACTGCCGACCGTCTGGGCGCGCTGAATTGACTCGGTGCGCCCATTTTCATATGGGCGCGCCCAATCAAAGGAGGATATCAAGATGAAAACCGACATCGAAATCGCCCAGAGCGCGCAGATGCTCCCCATCGCCCAGGTGGCGGAAAAGGCCGGCATCGACGTGGGCCTGCTGGAGCACTACGGCCGGGTGAAGGCCAAGATCGACATCGGCCCCCTGCGGGACAGGCCCCGGAAGGGCAAGCTGATCCTGGTCACCGCCATCAACCCCACCCCCGCCGGGGAGGGCAAAACCACCACCAGCGTGGGTCTGGCAGACGCCCTGTCCAGGCTGGACAAGAACGTCCTGCTCTGCCTGCGGGAGCCCTCCCTGGGCCCCGTGTTCGGCGTGAAGGGCGGCGCGGCGGGGGGCGGGTACGCCCAGGTGGTGCCCATGGAGGACATCAACCTCCACTTCACCGGGGACTTCCACGCCATCGGCGCGGCCAACAACCTGCTGGCGGCCATGCTGGACAACCACATCCAGCAGGGGAACGCCCTGGGCATTGACGTAAAAAAGATCACCTGGCGGCGGTGCGTGGATATGAACGACCGCCAGCTGCGAAGCATCGTGGACGGTTTAGGCGGCCGGATGCAGGGCGTCCCCCGGGAGGACGGCTTCGACATCACCGTGGCCTCCGAAATCATGGCGGTGCTGTGCCTGGCCTCCGATCTGAAGGATCTGAAGGCGCGGCTGGCCCGGATCATCGTGGGCTACACCTATGACGACAAGCCCGTCACCGCCGCCGATCTGAAGGCCCAGGGGGCCATGGCCGCCCTGCTGAAGGACGCCATCAAGCCCAACCTGGTGCAGACCCTGGAGAACACCCCCGCCCTGGTCCACGGCGGGCCCTTCGCCAACATCGCCCACGGCTGTAACTCCGTGTCCGCCACCGACACCGCCCTGAAGCTGGCGGACTACGTGGTCACCGAGGCGGGCTTCGGCGCGGATCTGGGGGCGGAGAAGTTCCTGGACATCAAGTGCCGCGCCGCCGGACTGGACCCCAGCGCGGTGGTCATTGTGGCCACGGTGAAGGCCCTGAAATACAACGGCGGCGTGCCCAAGGCGGAGCTGGGGGCGGAAAACCTGGAGGCCCTGGAGCGGGGCCTGCCCAACCTGCTCAAGCACGTGGAGAACATCACCCAGGTGTACGGCCTGCCCTGCGTGGTGGCCATCAACCGCTTCTCCAACGACACCGACGCAGAACTGGCCCTGATCGCGGACAAGTGCAGGGCCCTGGGCGTGAACGTAGCCCTGTCCGAGGTGTGGGGCAAGGGCGGCGAGGGCGGCGTCCCGCTGGCGGAGGAGGTGCTCCGCCTGTGCAATCAGCCCCACCAGTTCCAGTTCGCCTATGAGCCGGACCTGCCCCTGCGGGACAAGATCGAAGCCATCGTCCGCCGTGTGTACGGCGGGGCGGGCGTGAGCTATGCCCCCGCCGCCGCCAAGGAGCTGGACCGGCTGGAGGCCATGGGCTTCGGCTCCCTCCCCGTGTGCATGGCGAAAACCCAGTATTCCCTGTCCGACGATCCCGCCAAGCTGGGCCGTCCGGAGGGCTTTACCATCACCGTGTCCAAGGCCCGGGTGAGCGCGGGGGCGGGCTTCGTGGTGGTGCAGACCGGGGACATCATGACCATGCCGGGTCTGCCCAAGGTGCCCGCCGCCGAAAAAATTGATGTGGATGAAAACGGCGTGATCAGCGGCCTGTTCTGAGCCGGCATAGTCATGCCCGCCGCAGGTGCGGCGTCAAGCGTTTTCGCGCAGCGAAAACCTTGAAATCGGCGGAATTCACTTCCGCCGATTTGAGTGCAATCAAGGGGTCCCCGCGGGGCTTGCCCCGTGGGGTTCCATGCCGGGTCTGCCCAAGGTGCCCGCTGCGGAAAAGATCGATGTGAATGAAAACGGCGTGATCAGCGGCCTGTTCTGATCACCCACCCAGCAAAGGAGAGA
>ERZ779623.150-NODE-150-length-36939-cov-7.577296_pt1 | contig 36939 bp, 28 predicted proteins | sample MGYA00514189_ERZ779623 | MGnify/ENA primary metagenome ERZ779623 (study PRJEB29562, sample SAMEA4376712) | mouse gut metagenome | isolation source: Cecum | study: EMG produced TPA metagenomics assembly of the A DSS colitis mouse model was used to assess the... | reverse complement strand
GCGCAAACCATAGCGCAAACCGAAGGTATATAAAAAGAAAAACGCCCAGAGGTGGAAGCCCTCCAAACGTCTTATCTGTAAGTCTTTCGACTTGGTAGCGGGACCCGGGATTGAACCGGGGACCTCATGATTATGAATCATGCGCTCTAACCAGCTGAGCTATCCCGCCATCGTTTCTCGATTGCGGGTGCAAAGATAGATGTTTTTTCATAATCTCCAAAACAATTCTGTATTTTTTTTGTTTTTTTCTTTAGGAAAGGTTTTAATTTTCCCTATAAACAGGGAGTTTGAGACCCGATAGTGAAAGAATAATTAAATAAAGTGTCTGATTTATGCGGTGTATTCAGAAAAAAGTATTTATCTTGGCACACGTAAAAACAACTCGAAATTGCTATGAAAAAGGAAAAGATTCATTTGGAATATTTATTGAACGCAACCTCTAAAAATATTCTTTGGGGAGCTATTAGTACACCTACCGGGTTGGAGGACTGGTTTGCTGACAAAGTGATATCCGATGATAAAATAGTAGAATTCCATTGGGGAAAAACCGAACAGAGGGTAGCTGAGATTATAGCCATCCGGGCTTTCTCTTTCATCCGTTTCCGTTGGCAGGATGATGAAAACGAACGCGATTACTTCGAAATCAAAATGACGTATAATGAGTTGACAAGTGACTATGTATTAGAAATTACCGATTTCGCAGAGCCGGATGAAGTGACTGATATGAAAGAATTATGGGAGTCACAGGTAACTAAATTAAGAAGAACTTGCGGTTTTTAGTTAACTTTCAACTAAAAATTTTCGATGCTCCTTTTTTTGTGCTAATTTTGCGTCTTAAATGCACGAACCTATTAAGATGCTACGCATAAAGAAATTAGATATATTCATTGTAAAGAGCTTTTTCATGCTCTTTATAGGCACATTCTTCATTTGTCTGTTCATCTTTATGATGCAGTTCTTGTGGAGATATGTAGACGAATTGGTCGGAAAAGGATTGGAGATGAGCGTAATGGCTCAATTCTTCTTTTATTCCGCATTGACATTAGTGCCAGTATCGTTGCCGTTGGCAGTGCTACTGGCTTCTTTGATTACTTTCGGTAACTTCGGTGAGCGTTACGAACTGCTCGCGATGAAGGCTGCGGGTATCTCCCTGCTCAAAATCATGCGTCCGCTTGCGTTCTTTGTATGCGGGCTGGTCGGCGTTTCATTCTATTTCCAAAACGTAGTTGGCCCTATTGCCCAGGCTAAACTGGGAACCCTGATTCTTTCGATGAAACAGAAATCCCCGGAACTGGATATTCCCGAAGGCGTATTCTATTCCGAGATAAAGGATTATAATCTGAAAGTTGCCAGGAAAAACCGGAAAACAGGTATGCTCTATGATGTCCTGATTTATAATATGAAGGACGGATTCGAAAATGCGCATATCATCTATGCAGACTCCGGCCGTATGGAAATGACGGCTGACAAACAGCATCTTTGGCTGCATCTGTACAGCGGTGACTTATTTGAGAATCTGAAAGCACAGAGTATGAAATCGCAGAATGTACCCTATCGGCGTGAATCATTCAGGGAGAAACATACATTGATTGAATTTGACTCCGACTTTAATATGGCGGACGAAAGTATCATGAGCAATCAGTCCAGTGCCAAGAATATGACGATGTTGCAGGCTTCCATCGACTCGATGAAAGTGCTGGGAGACAGCATCGGAAGGCAGTATTACCGGGAAGTGGCCGAAGGGAATTTCCGCCCATCTTATGGATTGAGCAAAGAAGATACGGTCAAAATCGAGAATGCGAATATACAGGAGTATAATGTGGACAGTCTTTACGCTGCCGCATCGCTGACCCAGAAACAAAAGGTGTTATCTTCTGCCACCAGTCGTGCCGAGAATGTGTCCAGTGACCTTAGTTTCAAGAAATTCACAATGGAGAATAATGACTATGCCATCCGGAAGCATAAGACGGAATGGCATAAGAAGATTACCATTTCCCTTTCTTGTCTGCTATTCTTCTTTATCGGAGCACCCTTAGGCGGTATTATCCGTAAAGGTGGTCTGGGTATGCCGGTAATCGTATCGGTACTGGTGTTTATCATTTATTATATCATTGATAACACGGGTTATAAGATGGCGCGTGACGGTAAATGGATTGTGTGGATGGGAATGTGGACAAGTAGTGCGGTTCTCGCTCCGTTGGGCATCTTCCTTACTTACAAATCGAACAAGGACTCTGTGGTGCTGAATGCCGATGCGTATATTAACTGGTTTAAGAAGGTTGCCGGAATCCGTAGCGTGCGTCATTTGTTCAAGAAAGAGGTTATCATTCATGACCCGGACTACGGACGCATACCGGGAGAATTGGAACAGCTTACGGCGGAATGTCAGGCATATGTTACCCGCAATCAGTTGATGAAAGCGCCCAATTACTTCAAGTTATGGATGGCAGGTGAGAAGGATGATGAAGTAATGGCTATCAATGACAGGCTGGAAGCATTGGTGGAAGAAATGTCCAATACCAAGTCGGCTACTTTGATAGGAGCATTAAACAATTATCCTGTCATTCCCGTTTCTGCTCATATACGACCGTTCCATATTTATTGGCTGAATCTGGTAGCCGGGGTGATTTTCCCCGTGGGATTGTTTTTCTATTTCCGCATTTGGGCGTTCCGTATTCGTCTGGCGAAAGACATGGAACGGATTATAAAGAATAACGAACAAGTTCAATTCATCATACAGAAAATTAATAAATAATTGATATGGAAGAGATTAAAATGGATAGAATAGAAGACGCGATTGCCGACTTCAAGGAAGGTAAGTTTGTCATAGTAGTAGATGATGAAGACCGCGAAAATGAAGGTGACCTGATTATTGCCGCTGAAAAGATAACTCCCGAGAATGTAAACTTCATGTTGAAACACGCACGTGGAGTGCTTTGCGCACCTATCACAGTATCCCGTTGCAAGGAGCTGGATTTGCCGCATCAGGTGAGTGATAATACTTCCGTACTGGGAACTCCTTTTACGGTTACTATCGATAAACTGGAAGGCTGCTCCACCGGAGTATCTGCTTCCGACCGTGCCGCTACAATTCGGGCATTGGCCGATCCTACTTCCACACCGGCTACTTTCGGACGTCCGGGACACGTCAATCCGTTGTATGCACAGGAAAAGGGAGTGCTTCGCCGTGCAGGACATACGGAAGCTGCTGTTGATATGGCACGTTTGGCAGGACTTTACCCGGCTGGCGCTTTGATGGAAATCATGAGCGACGACGGTACGATGGCACGTCTTCCCGAACTTCGCAAAATGGCAGATGAATATGACTTGAAGTTGATTTCTATTCACGACCTGATCGCTTACCGCTTGGAACAGGAATCAATCGTAGAGAAAGGGGTAGAGGTAAATATGCCTACCGAACATGGGATGTTCCGCTTGATTCCTTTCCGTCAGAAGTCGAACGGACTGGAACACATGGCTATATTTAAAGGTACGTGGAGCGTGGACGAACCGATTTTGGTGCGTGTTCATTCATCTTGCGCTACCGGAGACATTCTCGGTTCACAGCGTTGTGACTGCGGCGAACAGTTGCATAAAGCCATGGAAATGATTGAAAAAGAAGGAAAAGGCGTAGTCGTTTACCTGAATCAGGAAGGCCGGGGCATCGGTCTGATGGAAAAGATGAAAGCCTATAAACTTCAGGAAGACGGACTGGATACTGTTGACGCTAACATTTGCCTGGGACACCTCGCCGATGAACGTGACTATGGTGTAGGCGCACAGATTCTTCGCGAACTGGGAGTGCACAAGATGAGACTTTTGACAAATAATCCGGTGAAACGTGTCGGTCTTGAAGCCTATGGATTGGAAATAGTAGAAAATGTACCTGTTGAAACCGTTCCTAATCCGTACAATGAACGCTATCTGCTAACAAAGAAAGAAAGAATGGGGCATACTTTACATTTTAATAAGTAAATTGCCGATTTGTTTTCATATATCAAATATTATCGCTTATTTTGCAACGATTTTCACTCAACAACAATAAAATAGATACAAAATGAATCAATTATCAGACCGTTTGAACAGCTTGTCGCCGTCGGCGACGCTTGCTATGTCGCAGAAGAGCAACGAGCTTAAGGCACAAGGCGTTGATGTTATTAACTTAAGTGTAGGAGAACCGGATTTCAATACTCCTGACCACATCAAAGAAGCTGCAAAAAAAGCCATAGATGATAACTTCTCCCGTTACTCTCCAGTACCGGGCTATCCGGCTTTGCGCAACGCTATTGTTGAGAAACTGAAAAAAGAAAACGGTCTGGAATATACAGCCGCCCAGATTTCTTGTGCAAACGGTGCAAAACAGTCTGTTTGTAATACAATCCTCGTATTGGTAAATCCGGGTGACGAAGTTATCGTTCCGGCTCCTTACTGGGTAAGCTACCCGGAAATGGTGAAAATGGCGGAAGGTACTCCCGTCATCGTTTCGGCTGGCATCGAACAGGATTTCAAGATTACTCCCGAACAGTTGGAAGCTGCCATCACCCCGAAGACTAAAGCGTTGATTCTTTGCTCTCCGTCCAATCCGACAGGTTCTGTATATACAAAAGAAGAATTGGCCGGCTTGTCTGCCGTACTGGCTAAGTATCCGCAGGTAATCGTGATTGCTGACGAAATCTACGAACATATCAATTATATCGGCGCGCACCAAAGCATTGCACAGTTCCCCGAAATGAAGGAACGTACAGTGATTGTAAACGGTGTGTCAAAGGCTTACGCTATGACCGGATGGAGAATCGGGTTCATCGCCGGACCGGAATGGATTGTAAAGGCTTGCAACAAATTGCAGGGTCAATACACTTCAGGTCCTTGTTCCGTATCTCAGAAGGCTGCTGAGGCTGCATATGTAGGTACTCAGGAACCGGTAAAGGAAATGCAGAAAGCATTCGAACGTCGTCGCGACCTGATTGTGAAACTGGCAAAGGAAGTTCCGGGATTTGAAGTAAACGTTCCGCAAGGCGCTTTCTATTTGTTCCCGAAATGTGACGCTTTCTTCGGAAAGAGCAACGGTGACCGTAAGATTGCAGACTCGGACGACCTGGCAATGTACCTGCTCGAAGAAGCTCATGTAGCTTGTGTAGGCGGTGCTTCTTTCGGTGCTCCTGAATGTATCCGTATGAGTTATGCTACAAGCGATGAGAATATTGTGGAAGCTATCCGTCGTATCAAGGAAGCATTGGCTAAATTGAAATAAGCGGTTCTTATATAGAATAAAAAGGCAGTGGGCGGTTTCCTTGGAAATCGCCCACTGTTTTTTTATTGTTGGGAAGAGATAATAAAAAAGGCTGCCTTCCGTGGAAAGCAGCCTATACTTTTTTGTAGATTGTATTATTCAGCCGGGTGAATAGCTTCAGACGGACAAACGTCTGCGCAAGTTCCACAGTCAGTACATACATCCGGGTTGATAGAATAGATATCACCTTCAGAGATAGCTTCTACCGGACACTCGTCGATACAAGTTCCGCAAGCAATACAATCGTCACTAATTACGTAAGCCATTTTTCTAAGATTTAAATTATTAGTACTAATTTCTTCCGCAAAAATAAGGCTTTTATTGATTGGTTGTTATGCTTCTATGATTAAATTGACTTAATTTGTACGTCTTCTAAATAAGCAACGTCCCTATTATGTGCTATATTTTTCGTATTTTTGTGCTCAAATTACTAATATATAGCGATTATGCCTTTAAATTTACCCGATAAACTACCTGCGATAGAGCTATTGAAGGAAGAGAATATTTTCGTTATCGACACTTCCCGTGCTACGCAGCAGGACATTCGTCCGCTACGGATTGTGATTCTGAACCTGATGCCGTTGAAGATTACGACGGAAACGGACTTGGTGCGCTTACTTTCAAATACTCCGCTTCAGGTGGAGATTTCTTTTATGAAGATTAAGAGCCACACGTCCAAGAATACGCCGATAGAACATATGAAAACGTTCTATACGGATTTCGACCAGATGCGTCACGAGAAGTACGATGGTATGATTATCACCGGAGCCCCTGTGGAACAGATGGACTTCGAGGAAGTGACTTATTGGGATGAGATTACGGAAATCTTTGACTGGGCACGTACGCATGTGACTTCTACCTTATATATATGCTGGGCTGCGCAAGCCGGATTGTATCATCATTACGGGATTCCCAAGTATCCGCTGGAAAAGAAGATGTTCGGTATCTTCGAACATCGGGTATTGGAACCTTACCACTCTATTTTCCGTGGTTTTGATGATTGTTTCTATGTACCCCACAGCCGCCATACGGAAGTGCGGCGGGAAGATATACTGAAAGTTCCGGAGTTGACGTTGCTTTCCGAGTCGGAAGAGGCGGGAGTATATATGGCGATGGCACGCGGTGGGCGTGAATTCTTCGTGACCGGACACTCGGAATATTCTCCTTTGACATTGGATACGGAATATCGTCGTGACCTCGATAAAGGCTTGCCGATAGAGATTCCCCGTAATTATTACGTGGATGACGACCCTGATAAAGGCCCGTTGGTACGTTGGCGTGCCCATGCCAACCTGTTGTTCTCCAACTGGCTGAACTACTTCGTTTATCAGGAAACTCCTTACAATATTAATGATATTAAATGATAAAGCAGCGTAAAATAGAACTTCTCGCTCCGGCGAAAAATCTGGAATGTGGTATTGAAGCTATCAATCATGGTGCGGATGCCGTATATATCGGTGCTCCGAAGTTCGGTGCACGTGCGGCGGCTGTGAATTCTTTGGAAGATATCGAGGCATTGGTGCAGCATGCCCATTTGTATAATGCACGTATCTATGTCACTGTCAATACGATTCTGAAAGAAGAGGAACTGCAAGAGACGGAAGAGATGATTCATGCCCTGTACCGGATTGGTGTGGATGCACTGATTGTACAGGATATGGGGATTACCAAGTTGAATCTTCCGCCGATACCTCTTCATGCCAGTACGCAGATGGACAACCGTACGCCCGAGAAGGTGAAATTCCTTTGGGAAACGGGCTTCCGCCAAGTTGTGCTGGCGCGGGAATTATCGTTGCGTGAGATAAAGAAGATACATGATACTTGCCCCGAAGCGCCTTTGGAAGTGTTTGTACATGGAGCGCTTTGTGTCAGTTATAGTGGACAGTGCTATGTCAGTCAGGCTTGTTTCGGACGTAGCGCGAACCGGGGAGAATGTGCGCAGTTCTGTCGCTTGCCTTTTAGTCTGGTCGATTCGGACGGAAAAGTAATTGTTAAGGATAAACATTTGCTTTCTCTGAAAGATATGAATCAGAGTGATGAATTGGAGCAGTTACTGGATGCCGGAGCTTCTTCGTTCAAGATAGAGGGGCGGCTGAAAGATGTGTCTTATGTAAAGAATGTGACGGCTGCTTATCGCCGGAAGCTGGATGCTATCTTTGCCCGTCGGCAGGAATATGTAAGAGCGTCTTCGGGAACTTGCCGTTATGAGTTCAAACCGCAGTTGGATAAGAGTTTCAGCCGTGGATTTACTCATTATTTCCTGCATGGGCGTGATAAGGAAATCTCCTCTTTCGATACTCCCAAGTCATTGGGAGAGGAAATGGGAACGATGAAGGAAGCCCGTGGCAATTATCTGACAGTTGCCGGACTGAAATCCTTTAATAATGGAGACGGCGTTTGCTATATCGATGAGCAGGGACGTTTGCAGGGATTTCGTATCAACCGGGTGGATAACAATAAACTGTATCCACAGGAGATGCCCCGTATCAAACCCCGTACGACACTGTATCGTAATTTCGACCAGGAATTTGAACGTGTACTTTCACGGAAGTCGGCCGAAAGGAAGATTGCAGTCAATATATTGCTCGCTGATAATGAGTTCGGCTTCTCGCTGACGTTGACCGATGAGGATGATAACAGCGTCACGCTGAGTCTTTCCCGCGAAAAGGAATTGGCACGTACACCGCAGACGGAGAACCTGAAAACGCAGCTTGCAAAATTGGGAAATACGCCTTTCGAAGCGAAAGAGATAGAAGTCTCATTTGCGGAAAATTGGTTTCTGCCCGCTTCGGCATTGGCTGATTTTCGTCGGCAGGCAATAGATAAGTTAATGGCTGCCCGCCGGATAAACTATCGTCAGGAATTGGCTGTATGGAAACAGACGAATCATGCTTTCCCGCAAACGGCATTGACCTATTTGGGAAATGTGATGAACAGCCGTGCAGTGTCTTTCTATGAAGAGCATGGGGTGCAGCGTGTTGCTATGGCTTACGAGAAAGAAGCGGTGGAAGATGCGGTATTGATGTTCTGCAAACATTGTTTGCGTTATAGCATGGGATGGTGTCCTATTCATCAGCGGGTGCGCTCACCTTATAAAGAACCTTATTATTTGGTATCGAATGATGGCAAACGTTTCCGTCTGGAATTTGATTGCAAGAATTGTCAAATGAAAGTAAAAGCGGAGCAATGAGAATAATTCACCACAGAGGACGCGGAGGACACAGCGTATCAGGGCATTTTCCCGAAACCGGCTTTTTGAATGGTTGGTGGGAGAATCTGTTTTCCTTTGTCTCTTTCGTACCCTTTGTGGTGGTTCTGCTGTTTTTCTTCTCGTCTTGTCATTATACTCGTCCCAATCTTTCCTCTGAAGAGATGTCGCAGAAAACGAAGGACTCTCTGAATTACCTTTATGAACGGCATTATACCTGGAACACGAACCTGGAATTAACGGCGGATTCCGTCTCGTTGGAGTGCCTGCCTATCAAGGATACGTATATTGACCTCTACCGGGGCGACCGCGTGGTGGTAGCCGAATTTGCCGTGCACCCTGCCGATAGTGTGGATAGTATTTGGGTGAAACTGGCACATACACAGGATGAACAGGGGTGGATACGTGAGGTGGAACTGAAGCGGTCTTTTGTTCCTACGGATAGTATTTCTCAGGCCATCCATTTGTTTAGTGATACGCACGCTTCCTATTTTGTGGTTATATTCGCGTTGTTTGTCGGTGTTTGGCTGCTTCGTGCTTTCCGTCGGAAACAGTTGCAGATGGTGTATTTCAATGATATTGACAGTGTTTATCCGTTGTTCCTCTGTCTGTTGATGGCTTTCAGTGCAACGATTTATGAGTCGATGCAGGTTTTTACACCGGAAACATGGGAACATTTCTATTTCAATCCTACCTTGTCGCCTTTTAAAGTTCCTTTCATTCTTTCAGTCTTTTTGCTGAGTATCTGGTTATTCTTAATTGTCGCATTGGCGGTGCTTGATGACTTGTTCCGCCAGTTGACTCCGGCGGCGGCAATCTTTTATTTGTTGGGGTTGATGTCCTGTTGTATTTTCTGCTATTTCTTCTTTATTTTGATGGTTCATGTATATGTAGGTTATTTATTCCTCGCTCTTTTCATTCTTGTTTTTGCGAAGAAAGTGCATCAGAATAGTGGCTATAAATATCGTTGCGGACATTGTGGGGAGAAATTGAAAGAGAAGGGTGTGTGCCCGCATTGCGGGGCAATCAATGAATAATTCTATTGTTTATTTCATTTCCGAATAACTTTTTAGATGATGAATATCAGGTCTACCGAATTAAAAGAGCTTCCTTTAGTAATGGAGATTTATGACTGTGCCCGTAATTTTATGCGGACGACAGGAAACACTACCCAGTGGGTCAACGGTTATCCGTCCGAAGCATTTATCCGTCAGGAGATTGAAGAGGGGCATAGCTTTGTCTGTGCGGATGAACAAGGGGTGATATCAGGTACTTTTTGTTTTATATTGGGTGATGACCCTACTTATCAGCATATTTATGAGGGAGCATGGTTGAATGACGAACCTTATGGGGTAGTGCACCGGTTGGCAACGAACGGCATAAGGAAAGGGGTGGCGGCAGCTTGTCTGGACTGGTGCTTTCAACGGATGCCGAATGTCCGGGTGGATACACATCGGGATAATAAGGTCATGCAGCATATCTTGGAGAAACATGGGTTTCAGCGTTGCGGTATCATCTATGTAAAGGATGGTACGGAGCGTATTGCTTATCAGAAGATACTTGTTTGATAAACTCGGTCTTATTCTTTTGGCTGAGTTTAGTCCATTTTTGCACGGATATGAGCCAAGTATTTAGCTTCATCAAGATTTAAAATGATATAATTATCTTGCACACCTACACTCTTTATATCAATTTGATAGATGCAAAGAGTGCAGGTGTGCAAGATAATTATATCATTTTAAACTCTATGTAGTGCAAGAACTATTATGATTTTGTTCAAAACCGTATCGTTTTAAGCTTTATACGAAATTTTAGAACCGGCAGCGAAGATCTATCCCGAACTGTACCGGACGTCCTTTCTGCATGAATCCTTTATTCATGGTTTCAAAATAGAAAGCTGCGTAGTCCTTATTCAAGAAATTGCGTGCCCAAAAACTAATCATGGCATCTCCGATTTCGAGATTCGTTCTCCAGTTCAGTGTGCCGTAGAAAGATTGGCTTACGTCATTCTGTTCCGTCCAGTAGATACGTCCGGCAGCATTATAATTCGCTTGGAATACTACACGGTCGAATATGGAGCGCGGACTGCAAGTGATGGCATATTCTCCACCGATATTCAGGGTATGTTTGGGAACGAAGGGGACATATTTGCCGTTATAGTCATCTTTTACAGTGAGGTTTCCCTCTTTATCCTTTTCATATTCAACGTAGTCTGTAAAGGTAGCATAAGTATATCCGTAGCTTACATTCAGGCTTAGTTCATTAGTCAAACTGGCACGGAGAGAGGCTTCTGCACCGTAGCTACGACTTTTTCCGGCATTGAGAGTCGTACGTCCTAATCCACTTGCTGCGAACTGGGAAATCTGTTGGTCATGCATATCCATGTAGAAAGCGGAAAGGTCTGCCCAAAGTTTGCCTTCCCAAAGAGTGAGGTGGCTTCCTACTTCATAGTTCCATGAATATTCAGGTTTATAGCGAGTAGCTTCTTTTACTTCGGGAACTTCATCTTTCTTTGCATATTGGTCAATGATAGCAGCAAATTTGGAGAACTCATCGCTTTCCTTTATGGCATCTATCATTGAGTTTTTTAAATCTCCACTGATTAGGTCAGAGAACATTTGTACGTTGTAGCCACCAGAACGATAACCTTTTGATACGGTTGCATATACATTGTTTCCTTTTCCCCATTCGTATTGTAATGCGAACTTGGGGAGAAGCTGGACATAATCGTCTGATATTTTTCCGTCATAACCGGCATTTGCGAGCAGATTTTTAGCTTCTAATGACATAGATGGCATTGGGGGAGGAGCCATCATTTTCATGCTGAAGTTGAAATCAGTAGGGTCGCTCACAGAAGTATACTTCATGCTCATCTTTTCGTAATCCAAACGTAAGCCGATAGTAAAGGATAATCCTTTTACAAAGAGGTCATTCAATGTCGATTGATGGAAAACTGCCGCATTCCAAATAGGAGTACTGAAGTCTCCACCTACCAATAATGTAGGGTTATTAACAGTCAAATGTAATTTGGGAGCCGAAGGCTTCATGCCATCAAAAATGTTGTTTACATTTCCTTCAATAACATTTTTAACCCCGTCTTCCCAAAATGTCACAGGGCCTTTGGTATTCAATGTTTGGTATAAACCGAAAACTCCTGTTGCCCATTGCCATCTTTTATTCGCTTTTGATTTGAATACAATTTCTTCAGAAATAGTATTAGACTTCTGTTTCTGTTCTAATGTATAGATTGCCTTTTCTGTAAAATCCTGGTCTAGGAACATACGGTCGTTCAGGTTTTGATAACCTGTGACAGCACTAAGAATGAAGTTCCGTGCTTGGTATTCCAAATTGACTCCGGCATTCGTTAATCCGCGGCGATAGCTGCTACGTTCATTATATGAAATCTTTCCGATGTAGTCGGCACGGTCTTCAGTAAGCTCTTTCCCTTTTCTTTTAGCTTCTGCTATACCGCTTTGAGTAATCCCAGTATAATAATAAGGATAACCACCCTGATCGCTATATTCATAACTAAGCGCCATATCTATTTTCAGATTCGATGTCGGCAGATAGATACCCCGGAAACGTCCGCCACCTGCGTTACTTTTATCCACCTTTTCATTATTTCGTGCTGAATTTTCAAAGAAACCGCCCGTGTGTTCGTAGAAGCCACCGGTAGAGAAAGCGAAACGGTCGGATATACGGTGATAATGAGTCAGTGAAACATTGTAGTTGTTGTAGGTCGCTGCTCCCATTCGTATATCGGTTCCTTGATAAGTGAAAGGCGATTTGGTATGCACTTTGATAAGCCCGCCCATCGTGTTACGACCGTACAATGTTCCTTGTGGGCCGCGAAGTACGTCGATACGTTCGATGTCACAATAATTAAAATCGAATGCGGATTTATCAATATAAGGGATATTGTCTACATAAAGTCCGACGGACGGAGTATTGATACGTGAACCGATTCCACGGATATAAATAGAGGTTGTCAGTTTGGAACCATAATCCGGGATAAATAAGTTGGGGACAATACCCGTCAGGTTTTTTACAGAGTTAACCTGGTTGGCACGCATGTTCTCTTGCGATAGAACGGTGGCGGCTACGGGTAAATCACGCAGTTTGCGGTTCTCTTTCGGAGTGGCGATTACTACCACTTCTTCTATGTCCACTACTTTTAGTGAGTCTTTCGGAAAATCTTCAGCCCATGCAGTCCCTGTCGTCAGGAGAGTGAGGGCAAGCATCATATTCTTTGTCTTCATTCGCGGTTAATTTGTCTGGTGCAAAGAAACGGCAAATATAGTTAACTGGCAATCCTCATTTATTAGGATTGTGATTTATTTTTTAAGGAATCAGATTCGGTCTGCTTCAATATACCCGTTCATTACAGCATAAATAGTCAGGCCGGATACTGATTTGATACCTAATTTCTCCGTGATATTCTTCCGGTGGGTGATGACGGTAGTCAAGCTGATATTTAGCTTGTCTGCTATCTCTTTGTTGATTAATCCTTTGGTTACCAACACAAGCACTTCAATCTCACGAGCGGATAAAATTTCCTGATGCGGCTCTATCGGAGTCATGGGCGGCATATCTTTCACCGGATAACCGTTGTGGTGGGCATGTTGATGAAGTTTCAATATACTTTTTACCAATTCTTCTTCTGATTCGTGAATATTGAGTACAGGGACGCCGGATAGTTGGAATTGCGGGCTGTCGCTTGCCAGTACGATGGTTTTCCGTTTCCGGGGAAGGAAGAAAGCGTTGTGCTCTACATAAATTTGTGCGGAAATAAAATAATGGGCGTACATATCCGGGGTGTCATCCATCAGTTCGTTGAAATGATGGAAAGTACGTATGGTTGCCATAGGAATCATTTCCTCTAAAATACCTTTCAGTCCAAGGCAAGTAAGGGTGTTTGATTCAACAATTGCTATTTCGGGTTGGGGCTTCATCGGCTTATGTGTTTGGGTTAATGATTCAAATAGTTGGCTACCGCTTCCGCACATCGTTCTCCGTCCACTCCGGCAGAAACAATTCCACCGGCATAGCCTGCACCCTCTCCGCAAGGGAATAGTCCACGAACGGTTACATGTTGCAATGTCTCTTTGTCGCGTATGATGCGGACAGGGGAAGAAGTACGTGTCTCTACTCCAATCATCACTGCCTCATTAGTGAGGAAGCCATGACTGCTGCGTCCGAATTGCTGGAAACCGAGAGATAACCTTTTGCTGATAAACTCCGGCATCCAAAAGTGAAGCGGGGAAGAAATCAATCCCGGTGCATATGAAGATTCGGGCAAGTCATAACTTAATTTCTTACGGGTGAAATCCGACATACGTTGTGCCGGAGCTGTTTGCCGCCTGCCACCTTGCAACCAACACTGGCGTTCCAATTCTTCCTGAAAGTGAAGGACGGGGAGAAGTCGGGAGTTGAGAGTTGAAAGTTGGGAGTTGCTCAGAGATGGATTAAGAGCAAATAACTGCTCATTTTGTTGCGCAGCCAACTCTCCGTTCTCCATTCTCCACTCTCCACTTATTAAATCTTCCGGTTGTATTTCTACCACCATTCCCGAGTTGCTCCAACGTGAGCCGCGGTTGGAAGGAGACATGCCGTTTACTACGACTTGCTCCGGGCCACTGGCGGCAGGAACGATGAATCCACCGGGACACATACAGAAACTGTACACCCCTCTGCCTTCTGCTTGGGTTACGAAACTATATTCGGCAGCGGGCAGGTATTTTCCTCTTCCGTTCTTGTTGTGATATTGTATTTGGTCAATCAACATTGCCGGATGCTCCAGACGGACACCGACAGCGATTCCCTTTGCTTCAATCGTGACATCGTTTGCGGCCAGCCAACGGTAAACATCTCTCGCTGAATGTCCCGTAGCCAGTATCACAGGGCCGAGAAATGTTTTTCCCGTATTCGTCTCGATACCTTTTATTTCGTTGTTTTCAATAATCAGCGCATCCATCCGAGTCTCGAAATGGACTTCGCCGCCACATTCGATGATTGTATTCCGCATATTCTCAATGACACGCGGCAGTTTATCTGTTCCGATATGCGGATGCGCGTCTGCCAATATCGCCGTAGACGCTCCATGTTGGCAAAATACATTGAATATCTTGTCTACATTTCCTCTTTTCTTGCTGCGGGTATAGAGCTTTCCGTCCGAATAGGCTCCTGCTCCCCCTTCGCCAAAACTGTAATTTGATTCCGGATTAATCGTATGCTCCCTGCTGATTTGTGCCAAATCCTTTTTGCGCTCGCGCACGTCTTTTCCGCGCTCTACGATAACCGGGCGTAAACCAAGTTCGATAAGCCGTAAGGCGGCAAATAGCCCGCCGGGGCCTGCCCCCACTACAATCACTTGTGGCTTTCCTTCTACCTTATTATATATAGTATGTTCGTACTCGTCGTCTTTGGGCATTTCATTGATGTAAACCTGTACCTTCAGATTGACAAATATAGTCCGTTGGCGTGCATCGATACTCCGTTTCAGAATTCGGGTAGCATTGATGTTGCGTGGATTTATCCCTTTTTCTTCAGAAAGATATTCTTTCAGCCGTTGTTCGTTTGCTGCGATTTCGGGAAGGATGCGGAGTTGGTATTCTTGTATCATATTTTTTCACCACAGAGGACACAGAGGTCACAGAGTTTAATTTTATAGAATGAAACGTTTAATTCCTTGTTTTAAATGGGCTACATTGAAATTTAGTAATAATCCATATTTCAGGTTACTAAGTTTCATATACGTTAGTAATTGGGCAGAATGTACAGGCTGTAGTGTTTCAACACTTTTCAGTTCTATAATGAGCTGATTGTCTATTAACAAATCTATTCTGTAATCTGTATCTAATTGAAACCCTTTATAGATTATAGGTAGTTTCTTTTGTCTTTCCACACTTATATTATTTTCTTTTAATTCGTAAAATAAACAGCTCTCATACGTACTTTCAAGTAAACCTGCTCCCAATTGGGTATGTACTTCAAAAGCCAATCCTAAAACCTTATTTGTTAAGACATTAATGTCCTGTATCATTACTAATTATTATTTAGTTTATTATTCCTCTGTGTCCTCCGTGTCCTCTGTGGTGAATCTAACCGAATAAGGCTCTGAACGCCTCTTCTACCTTTCTGACAGGCACTAGCTCTATCTTCAATTTCTGTGTATCTATTCCTTGCAGATTATATTTCGGCAACAGGAAACGTTTGAAACCTAACTTTTCAGCTTCTCCGATACGCTGTTCTATCCTGTTCACGGGACGGATTTCTCCCGACAGACCGATTTCTCCCGCCATGCAGACTTCTGGTTCGATAGCTGCGTCCATATTGGAAGAAAGAATAGCGCTGATAACGGGCAAGTCGATAGCCGGGTCATTCACTTTCAGTCCCCCTGCAATATTCAGGAATACGTCTTTTTGTGCAAGCTTGAAGCCGACGCGTTTTTCGAGAACAGCCAGCAGCATATTCATTCTTCTCAAATCGAAACCGGTTGCCGAACGTTGCGGATTTCCATAAACAGCAGAACTTACCAAAGCCTGTGTCTCAATCAGGAACGGGCGTATCCCCTCAATGGCAGAAGCGATGGCAACCCCGCTCATTCCCTCGTGGTCTTGACTTAGCAATAATTCAGAAGGGTTGCTCACTTGCCGCAATCCGTCCTGACGCATTTCATAAATGCCCAATTCTGCCGTACTACCGAAACGGTTCTTGATGCTGCGCAGAATGCGGTACATATAGTGTTGGTCACCTTCAAACTGAAGGACAGTATCTACAATATGCTCCAATACTTTAGGGCCTGCAATGCTTCCTTCCTTATTAATATGTCCGATAAGCAATACCGGCGTATGTGTTTCTTTGGCGAAACGGAGAATGGATGCGGAACACTCCCTGACTTGCGCGATACTTCCGGGAGACGATTCTATATTTTCAGTAGAAATAGTCTGTATAGAGTCGATGATAACCAAATCGGGATTCGTATTCTTGATATGTACATAAATTTGTTCGAGCGAAGTCTCGCAGACGATAAGGCAATCACAGGAAACACCGGAAAGGCGGTCGGCGCGGAGTTTCAGTTGACGTGCACTCTCTTCGCCGGATACATAGAGAATCTTCTTCTCCGGCATATGCAGTACAGTCTGCATGACAAGCGTTGATTTGCCGATTCCCGGCTCGCCGCCTATCAGGACGAGAGAGCCCGGCACGAGTCCGCCACCCAACACACGGTTCAGTTCATCATCGTGCATATCAATGCGTGGTTCATCATCCGCTACTATTTCGCTGAGGATAACAGGTTTGGGCTTCTGCGTCTCAATGCCCGACACTGGTCGGCGGTTGGCCGGTTCTTTCCGTACGATTTCTTCTACATACGTATTCCATTCTCCACACGACGGACATTTGCCCACCCATTTCGGTGAGTCTTGTCCGCAGTTACTGCATACATATACGGTTTTCTCTTTTGCCATTTGTCTCTTATTCTAGTCAAAATTGTACTATAAACCTGCTTTCGGAGCAAAAGTAAGTATAAATAGCCCAAAGCACAAAACAAATCTCATCGATTTTAATTCAATTATGTAAAGCAAATCACAATAATAACTATTCTTGTTGTGATAATCCACAAAATACCGTTCAATATGAATAGTTTGCATATAAAGAGGATTTGGATTTGGTATTGGAACAGAATATTGAAATCTGATAAAACAGCAAAATGACCTTTGTTTTCTTAATGTATACATTATATATAAGGCATAATTTGTTCAACGCGCAAAACAAATTCATGGAAAATCTGTTCAATGCATAAAACAAATAGGGGGGGCTTACAGAGTAATCTCTCCCGCCATCGACCGGTTCATCCGGTCGCGTACCTCATCCGGCGTATATCCGTGCCCCAACAGGAACATTAATTTTGTGACAGCCGACTCGGTCGTACTGTCGTAACCGGAGACAACACCTGCCTGCAATAACTGGTATCCCGTCTCGTAACGCTCCATCTCCACCATTCCTGCACTGCATTGTGTCACATTGACAATCACGATTCCACGTTCACTGGCCTGGCAAAGCCGGCGGATAAACCATTCTTTGCGGGGTGCGTTCCCCGAACCGTACGTTTCGAGTATAACCCCTTTCAACCCTTTTATATCTAAAATGGTAGCTACCACATTCTCCTGAATCCCCGGAAACAACTTCAATACCACTACATTCGTATCCAATAAATAATGCGGCTTCAATTCCCGCTCCTCTCCGTTCACATGAATCTGTACATTATTATATTTAATGTGAATCCCCGCTTCCGCCAATACCGGATAATTGAACGACCGGAACGCATTGAAATTCTCCGCATTGATTTTCGTTGTCCGGTTGCCCCGCATCAAATGATTCTCAAAGAAGATGCAGACTTCCGGAACAAGCGCCTTTCCCTCTTTATTCTGTGCGATGGCAATCTCGATGCTCGTCATCAGATTTTCTTTCCCGTCCGTGCGGAGCACCCCGATAGGCAGTTGGGAACCCGTCAGGATAACAGGCTTGTCCAGTCCTTCCAGCATAAAGCTAAGTGCGGAAGCAGTATAAGCCATCGTATCCGTGCCGTGCAGAATGACAAAACCCTGATAACGGTCATAGTTCTCGTGAATAATGGAAACTAGTTTCCGCCACATATCCGGTTCCATGTCCGAAGAATCCATTGGCGGGTCGAACTGATACGTATCAATCGGGAAGTTGAATTTCTGTAATTCGGGGACATGCTTTTGGAGCTGTTCAAAATTGAAGTTCTCCAATGCGCCTGTCACGGTGTTCTCAATCATTCCAATTGTTCCACCGGTGTATATTAACAATACGGAAGTATTTAGCGGGTTCATAAGCTGATTTGTACGTTCGTTTTCGCAAATATAATAATATAAATGGAATGTTAATAGCAAAATGTCATAAAAGTGAAGAGGAATTACAAGGCGGAAAGAAGCCGGAATATTCTTTTTAATAGAAAAAAACCGGAAAAAGTGATAGATTGAACGTTTTTATTATTACTTTTGCGACACTTATCAAAAACAAGAGTAGAAACAGGACTATGATGAAGTACTATCCACATACAGTCACATCGATGTGTACCATGACCCTTAGGGGTTAATGGATAGTTTTGTGTATCTACGTGATTCACGCCTGTATAAACAGGCAAAATTCAAATTCAATTTTATTCGTAAACAACCAATCGTTCTGTAATAAGCTATACACAGGACATTGCATTTAAATAAGTATCTTCATGAAAGTAATGAAATTCGGCGGAACGTCCGTAGGTTCCGTGAACAGCATTTTAAGCGTAAAGAGAATCGTAGAGTCGGCTAAAGAGCCGGTAATTGTAGTTGTTTCCGCATTGGGGGGCATCACTGACAAATTGATAAACACATCGAAGATGGCGGCAGCGGGAGATTCGGCCTATGAAGGCGAGTTCCGCGAAATCGTTTACCGCCACGTGGAAATGATTAAGGAAGTGATTCCTGCCGGAGAAAAACAAACATCGTTGCAACGTCAGATTGGCGAACTGCTGAACGAGTTGAAAGACATTTTTCAGGGAATCTACCTGATTAAAGACCTTTCCCCGAAGACATCGGATACTATCGTCAGCTATGGAGAACGCCTTTCGTCCATTATCGTTGCCGAACTGATCGAAGGGGCACAATGGTTTGATTCACGCACTTTTATCAAGACGGAAAAGAAACATAATAAACATACACTGGATGCGGAACTGACCCATAAGTTAGTGAAAGAGGCTTTCAAATCCGTTCCGAAAGTGGCGTTAGTGCCCGGATTCATCTCTTCTGATAAAATCTCAGGTGATGTGACTAACCTCGGTCGTGGTGGTTCGGACTATACGGCATCCATTATTGCTGCGGCGCTCGATGCCAACAGCCTGGAAATATGGACGGACGTGGACGGCTTCATGACGGCTGACCCGCGTGTCATCTCAACGGCTTATACGATTGCCGAACTGACTTACGTAGAAGCAACCGAACTTTGTAACTTCGGTGCGAAAGTAGTCTATCCGCCGACTATTTATCCGGTATGCCACAAGAATATACCTATTATAATAAAGAATACATTCAATCCGGACGGAGTAGGAACTATCATCAAACAGGAAGTTTCCAATCCGCATTGCAAAGCCATTAAAGGTATTTCTTCCATCAACGATACGAGCCTGATTACTGTTCAGGGACTCGGTATGGTAGGTGTAATCGGTGTCAACTACCGCATCTTCAAGGCACTGGCAAAGAACGGAATCAGTGTATTCCTCGTATCCCAGGCTTCATCGGAAAACAGTACTTCCATCGGTGTACGTAATGCCGATGCCGACTTGGCTTGCGAAGTGCTGAACGAAGAATTTGCCAAAGAAATCGAGATGGGAGAGATTTCTCCGATTCTCGCGGAAAGAAACCTGGCTACGGTGGCTATCGTTGGTGAGAATATGAAACATACGCCGGGTATCGCAGGTAAACTCTTCGGTACGCTGGGACGTAACGGTATCAACGTAATCGCTTGTGCACAGGGTGCTTCGGAAACTAACATCTCTTTTGTAGTCGATTCCAAATCCTTACGCAAGTCACTGAACGTCATCCATGACTCTTTCTTCTTGTCCGAATACCAGGTATTGAACCTCTTTATCTGCGGTATCGGTACGGTAGGTGGCAGCTTGGTAGAGCAGATTCGTTGCCAACAGCAAAAACTGATGATGGAGAACGGGCTGAAACTGCATGTGGTAGGTATCATTGATGCAGCTAAGGCGATGTTCAGCCGTGAAGGTTTTGACCTTGCCAACTTCCGCGAAGAACTGAAAGAGAAAGGTAAGGACAGCAACCTGCAGACTATCCGTGATGAAATAGTCGGAATGAACATCTTCAACTCCGTATTTGTAGACTGTACGGCAAGCCCCGACATCGCATCGCTTTACAAAGATTTGCTGGAGCACAATATTTCCGTAGTAGCTGCCAATAAGATTGCCGCTTCTTCGGCTTACGAGAACTACCGCGACCTGAAAACGATTGCCCGTCAACGTGGCGTGAAGTACCTGTTCGAAACAAACGTAGGTGCGGGACTTCCGATTATCAATACAATCAACGACCTGATTCATAGTGGTGACAAGATATTGAAGATTGAAGCTGTACTCTCGGGTACATTGAACTATATCTTTAATAAAATCAGTGCCGACATTCCTTTCAGCCGCACCATCAAGATGGCGCAGGAAGAGCGTTATTCCGAGCCCGACCCGCGTATCGACCTTAGTGGTAAAGACGTAATCCGCAAACTGGTTATCCTGGCACGTGAAGCCGGATACCGCATCGAACAGGAAGACGTAGAAAAGAACCTCTTTGTTCCGAACGATTTCTTCGAAGGTTCTTTGGATGACTTCTGGAAGCGCGTACCGAGCTTGGACGCTGACTTTGAAGCCCGTCGCCAAGTACTCGAAAAAGAAAATAAACACTGGCGTTTTGTTGCCAAACTGGAGAATGGAAAAGCTTCTGTCGGCTTGCAGGAAGTAGGAGCCAACCATCCGTTCTACGGTCTGGAAGGCAGCAACAACATCATCCTGCTGACTACGGAACGTTATAAGGAATATCCGATGATGATTCAGGGATACGGTGCCGGTGCGGGTGTGACTGCTGCCGGAGTTTTTGCCGATATTATGAGCATCGCAAACGTTTAATGCCTTATGAAACATATTATCATATTGGGAGACGGCATGGCCGACTGGCCGGTGAAGTCATTAGGAGACAAGACGCTCCTGCAATATGCAAAGACGCCTTACATGGATAAATTAGCCCGTATGGGACGTGTCGGACGGTTGAATACCGTGGCCAAAGGTTTCCATCCGGGCAGTGAGGTCGCCAATATGTCCGTTTTGGGATATAATCTTCCGAAGGTGTACGAAGGCCGTGGCCCGTTAGAAGCAGCCAGTATCGGCGTAGACCTGCAACCGGGAGAGATGGCGATGCGTTGCAACCTGATTTGTGTGGAAGGAGAGATTCTGAAAAATCACTCTTCGGGACATATCTCGACAGAAGAAGCGGACGTATTGATTCAATACCTGCAAGAAAAACTGGGAAATGACCGCGTGCGTTTCCATACGGGAGTCCAGTACCGCCACCTGTTGGTTATCAAAGGGGGAAACAAAGAACTGGATTGTACCCCGCCGCACGATGTGCCTTTGAAGCCTTTCCGTCCATTGATGGTGAAACCATTAGTGCCGGAAGCTCAGGAAACGGCTGACTTGATTAATGACCTGATTCTAAAATCACAGGAACTGCTGAAAGATCATCCGCTGAACCTGAAACGTATGGCAGAAGGCAAAGACCCTGCAAACAGCATATGGCCTTGGAGTCCCGGTTACCGTCCGCAGATGCCTACTTTCTCCGAAACATTTCCGCAAGTGAAGAAAGGAGCGGTAATCTCGGCTGTCGACCTGATAAACGGAATCGGTTATTACGCAGGCTTGCGCCGTATCGCAGTAGAAGGAGCTACCGGACTTTACAATACGAATTATGAAAATAAAGTAGCTGCTGCCCTGGAAGCTCTGAAGACGGACGACTTTGTCTATCTGCATATCGAAGCCAGCGATGAGGCGGGACACGAAGGAGACATCGATCTGAAACTCCTGACAATCGAGAATCTCGACAAGCGTGCCGTAGGCCCTATCTATGAAGCAGTGAAAGACTGGGACGAACCGGTAGCAATAGCCGTATTGCCCGACCATCCCACTCCCTGCGAACTTCGCACACATACTGCCGACCCTATTCCGTTCCTTATCTGGTATCCGGGTATCGAACCGGACGAAGTGCAGACGTATGATGAGGTATCGGCTTGTAGCGGTAGTTACGGTCTGTTGAAAGAAGACGAGTTTATAAAAGAGTTCATGAAATAACGCATCCGAATTATGATTTATTATAGTACCAATAAACAAGCACCTGACGCTTCCCTGCAAGAAGCGGTGGTGAAAGGTCTTGCTTCCGACAAAGGGCTGTTTATGCCTATGTCCATCAAGCCGCTTCCACAAGATTTTTACGATACGATTGACAGCTTATCTTTTCAGGAAATAGCTTATCGTGTGGCCGATGCCTTCTTCGGCGAAGACGTTCCGGCAGATATACTGAAACAGATTGTATATGATACGTTGAGCTTCGATGTACCTTTGGTAAAGGTCTCGGAAAATATCTATTCACTCGAACTTTTCCACGGCCCTACATTGGCTTTTAAAGATGTGGGCGGTCGTTTTATGGCACGCCTGCTCGGTTATTTCATCAAGAAAGAAGGGCAGAAGAATGTCAATGTACTGGTTGCTACTTCCGGTGATACGGGAAGTGCGGTGGCTAACGGATTCTTAGGAGTAGAAGGTATCCATGTATATGTACTGTATCCGAAAGGAAAAGTCAGCGAAATACAGGAAAAGCAATTCACCACACTGGGACAAAATATTACCGCCCTCGAAGTAGACGGAACATTCGATGATTGCCAGGCATTAGTGAAATCGGCTTTCATGGATAAGGAACTGAACGAACATCTTTCTCTGACTTCCGCCAATTCTATCAACGTTGCCCGCTTTCTGCCGCAAGCATTCTATTATTTCTATGCTTACGCCCAGTTGAAGCGTGCCGGAAAAGCTGACAATGCAGTAATCTGCGTGCCTAGCGGAAACTTCGGAAATATTACTGCCGGTCTGTTCGGTAAGAAAATGGGATTGCCCGTGAAGCGTTTCATTGCAGCCAACAACCGTAACGATATATTCTACCAATATCTGCAAACAGGCGAATACAACCCGCGTCCATCTATCGCAACCATCGCTAACGCCATGGACGTAGGCGATCCGAGCAACTTTGCCCGTGTACTTGATTTGTATAAAGGTTCTCATGCCGCTATCTCCGCCGAGATTTCGGGAACTACCTATACCGACGAGCAAATCCGGGAAACTGTGAAAGAGACTTGGAAAGAACATCATTATCTGCTCGACCCTCATGGTGCATGTGGCTATCGTGCATTAGCAGAAGGCTTACAACCGGGCGAAACGGGTGTATTCCTTGAAACAGCCCATCCTGCCAAGTTCTTGGAAACTGTAGAAAGTATCATTGGTGAAGCGGTAGAAATACCTGCCAAATTGCAGGAATTTATGAAAGGCGAGAAGAAGAGCCTTCAAATGTCAAGAGACTTTGCGGACTTCAAGAAGTATCTGCTTTCGCTTTAGTCATATATAACTTGACTTTACTTAAGAGATTTAAAGTATAGTTATTATAGTCACTTGTCACCTTTGAGAGATAACTCGTTTATAATCAGGTGAAATTGAGTGATAAAAGATGGTGGCAATAGAAGTGTTTCATGCTTTTATTGTCACCATCTTTGTTATTTAGAAGTGTTTTCCCTCTGAATATCGTGTGCATTGAGCGATAATCTAATCTTGTTTGTCTATATCTGAAATGAACAATGCCTATAGGTTAACGAAATATTACCTGCGAGACTCAGACTTGTAAATTATTGAATTACAAGAGTATGATAAGGAATGCGAATAATTGTTATCTACCACTATATTTAAATTTTTATAACAATCCGATGTAAGGGGAGATTACTTCTGCGGTGTATTTATATAAAAGGTGCCAATATCAATACCTGTAAAAACTTATATTATAATGCTATCGGAAAATTTAGAGGAAAGAAATATCAGATTAGAAGAAAGATTATCCGAATTTATTAAACTTCTGGATAATAGAGATGCGTTAAATCAAGATTTAGTGAACCGTAACCGTGAACTAAAAGCTAAACTCAATTCGCATTTTGCGATAACAAGTGAGTTTGAAGAAGACGACTCATTCTTAATTATAGGCTTGGAACTTCTACTATTAATAAAAAGGCACAGATATAAACAACTCAAAAAAGAGGCACACTGGTTACTACTGTACGCTGCTATTAATATACTTTATGGGGATATTAGCGACCTGCTTACTCCTATTGGTTTAACATCTCAGGAAATGAAAGTTTGTTATCTTACTTACATTGGACTGCATAATTCAGAACAGTCTGAAATATTGAGTATCGAAGCAAATACAATCAAAAAATATAAAAACAGAATAAGAAATAAGCTAAAAATAGAAGAGTATACTCAACTATCTGTCTACCTTTCTCGCTTATCCAAGAAGACCAATAAATAGCTAAAGTAAAGATTATTAATAAAATAGTAACACGCTTTTCCTCTTTTATTTTGTCACCCCGAAAAAAATGTGAGACATAAAAAAGAACCTTACATTTGTTCCAGGAGAAAATAGTTCTTTAATCAGAAGCACATAGTAAAAGAACTCAAGCTTACATTTACTTGTTTGTTAACACTATGAAAACAAAATTAAACACTTCAAAGCATGATTATCTCATACGAATATTCTTTTTCGTGTTTTTGAACGTATGTGTAACATTTTTATTATCAGCGCAGTCTGTATTTAGCGGGAATGTAAAGAATGAGACAGGAGAGGCAATCATTGGTACAATAACAGTACAAGCAAAGAACAGTCTCATCATTGCCGGATTCACTCGAAGTGATGCGAATGGTAAATATACTGTCGGCTACGAAGGAAAAGCGGACAGCATTGTATTAACTGTATCCGGTATGCTTATCGGGAAACATAGCAAGGTGGTAGTAAATAAGTCGCAACGAGTTGATTTTGTCATAAAGGAACAAGCTTTGAAGCTCAAAGAAGTCACAGTTAATGCGTCAAAAATAAGACAGAATAAAGATACACTGGATTTTCTAGTGGGAGCCTATACAGATCAAAATGACCGTGTGATAGGAGATGTGATAAAGAAGATGCCCGGTATTGAGGTGGCGGAGAGTGGTAAAATATCTTTTAATGGCAGAGAAATCAGTAAGTTTTACGTGGAAAATATGGATTTGCTGCATGGAAAATACGGATTGGCTACTAATAATATTTCGGCAAAGGCAGTTTCCATTGTTCAGGTTCTTGAGAATCATCAGCCCATTAAAGCATTGCGCGATAAGCTGCCTACCAGTGATGTAGCTATTAACCTCAAACTCAAAGACAGCGCTAAAGGGACATTGTCTATTGTGGGCTTGATTGGCGGGGGGTATCAGCCTGTTCTTTGGAATGCGGAACTTTCGGCAATGTATTTTGGAAAGAAGAGGCAGAACATGACTATTTATAAAGGAAATAATTCTGGTGATAACGTAGCGTTGGAGTTCCGTACTCATTATGATTATGAGAGGATATATATGAATTCTATTAGCTCGTTGCAGGTGCAAATGCCAACGACGCCATCTGTACCCCGTAAACGTTATATTGACAACCGTTCCCATGCTGTTACCACCAATCACTTGGTTAAAACCAATGAGAATACGGAATTTACAACCAATATTCTGTATTATGACGATTGTATCAGAAAAGAAGGATATTCTTTTTATGAACAATTCTTGCCTGTCGGCGAGAAACTGATTATTGAGGAACAATTAGCTTCTGCCAGTCATATTCATAATGCAGAAGTAGCGTCCAGAGCGAATGTCAATACAGAAAATCATTATTTCAACAATGCTCTGAACCTAAAAGCAAGCTGGAACAATGATTTTGCTACAGGAAGCACTTATAGTAATGCTAATCAGGAAACTACAAAGATTGAACAACGCCTTGACCAGCCTTTCTTTTCGATTGACAATACAATGAACCTGATTAAAACAACTCCCAAAAACTCCTATAAATTATATTTTTCTGTCGGGTATGGTCAGAAGCCTCATACTTTAACCGTATCTCCTGCTACTTACTTGGGAGAAGAACAGCTGAAATCTCTTGTCCAGGATTTAACGGTTAGAGATTTTGGAGCTGTCTTGAGACTGTCCTACGGATTTCGCTTGAAAGATTTCAGGTTGGATTATAGCTTTTGGGGACGTGCTGATGTCCGTAATCTGAATACCGGCTTGAGTGGAGAAGCAACCGGGAATGTTACAGAAGTTTTTGATGATACTTTTAAGAACAATCTCTGGTATAATACATATCAGGCAGGTCTTTCTCAGAACTATAGCTATGAGAAAGGTAATTTTAAAGCTACTCTCGGTCTTCCTTTTATTTATTATATATTGACAGATAATGATAAAATACCTGATATTTACAGTATGCACAATCGTGTGTGCCTTCAACCTTCCTTGTCTTTAAAGTATGAACACCGGAGTTTTACTTTTCATGTTTTGGGCAATGCAAAGAGAAGTTTCGGAGATATAAATGCAGGTTATACAGGTTATATTATGCATGGCTATCGCAACTTGTTGCGCAATACTGCGGACAGACTCTTGGAAAATCGTTTTGCCACTGCTAAAATCTCTGTAAGTTATAAAGATATATTTCATGCATTGTTTGTCAATTTAGGAGTTAATTACGGTTATTCATGGAAAAATCTTCTTTACGGCTATAGCTATCAAGGCATCATGAGTATAAAAAACACGATTGAACAACCTACGGATACGGAGAATTATGGAATAAGACTATCAGCAAGCAAAGGATTGAGCTTTTGGTCGGGCACGTTGAAGGTGTCCGGCAATTATAATGGTGGAAACGGGCAACAACTTATCCAAAAAGAGATACTCGATTCTCGGTTTCGCAATTACGGAGTTGGGACCGGTTTAAATCTATCTCCTATTTCTTTTTTAAGTTTGAATTATTCTTTTTCATGGAGCGAAAGCCAAAACTATATAGTAGGTCGTTCGTTAGATTTTCCCAAAATCAGGAGGACCTCTCAAACTGTCGGTCTGAATGTTTTTCCGATGAAGGCTATTACAATCAATATGAATGTAGAACATCAGTATAACAGTGTCGCCGGACAACGATACACCATATTTGCCGATGCGGGATTAAAATGGAAGAACAAACATCTGGACATAGAACTGGGAATAAATAACATATTTAATGCCAGGCAATATGTGTCGGCTTCTTACAGTGAAGTAAGCACTTATTATTATAGTTACAATTTGCGTCCGGTGAGTGCGTTATTGAAGTTCAGGTTCAAAATTAAATAGAGATATTTTTATGGAGAAAGATGAGTTAAAAAGAACAATGGTTCAGTTGGATCGGATCATTATGTCAATGGATATGAAGAGATTCCCTATGGAGCTGTTTAACGGACAAATGGGGATTTGTATATACTTCTTCTATTTGGCACGCTTACAGAATAATCTTGAGTATCGGGCTTTTGCAGAGAAACTCTTGCAACAGATATTTGCTTCGGCTTCGGATATCTCGGTTATAAATTTTCCTGTTGGTTTGTCCGGGATTGGATGGGGAATCCATCATTTGCTTGAGGAAGGATTTGTGACGGGGAGTTTTGATGAGGTGTTGCAGGATGTGGACGATGTGTTGTTTCGTACTGTACATTTTGAGTGGCTAGATGATAAGAAACGAAAAAAGTCGGACTTTATCTGGTTGCTTCTCTATTATGCAGACCGGTTGCGGACCATGAAAAATAAAGAAGAAAAGAAGTTGGCTCAGAAGACTGTTGTCCGGATACTTAATCATATAGAAGATTCCTATTCAGAGACTCCTTGGGAACAACCTGCTATTTTTAATCTGGAAAAGTATGATTTGGCTTTTTATTTGATGGTGTTGGGCAAGCTGTATGAGCTTGGTTTTTATAATGATAAGATAATGCGGATATGGGAAGGGCTTGCCAATGCTGTATTATCATCAACACCGCTTTTGCATGCAAACAGATTGTTTTTACTGGCGGGTATCCAGTGTGTGTTGAAGCATGTGTTGATACCACAATGGGAGCAACATGCCAAACTTTTGGAAAGTAATATAGATTATGATGAGATACTGAATCGGGAGTTTCTTAATAAAAATATCACACTACGTCGGGGAGTTGCCGGATGCTGTCTTTTATTGTCAATCGTAGGAAATATCTCTGAAGAACAAAGAAGTGGTATTCTGCACAAGATAGAGTTGTCGGATATTTGGGAGGAAAGATTCAGTCCTGTTTCGGGTGCCATTGGAGGAAATGTCGGACTGGTGGATGGGACGGTAGGAGTTAGTTTGATTTATAACATTTTATTGAATTCATAGATATGAAATTTGATTTAACCGATGTAACTTTCATGATACCTATACGGGTTGACTCTCTTGTCCGGCTTGAGAATTTGATGTTGACTACTCGATTCTTGACTGAGCATTTCAATTGCCATATCATCGTTTTGGAAGCGGATACCTGCAACAATGGCATTATCAGGAATATGTTGGGGAAAAGAGTGGAATATTATTTTGTGGAAGATGATGATGCTGTTTTCTATCGTACTCGTTATATCAATAGGATGACGGAAAAGGTAGAGACACCCTTTCTCTGTATTTGGGATGCGGATGTGGTGGTTCCAGTTCCGCAAATTGCAGAAGCAGTGGGAAAGATGAGAACGGAAGGTTTTGAGGTGGCTCTGCCTTATGATGGAAGAGCTTTGGACACGTCGGTACCGGTACGGGAGTTGTTTATGCAAAGCCGCAGAATGAGTGTGCTGCAACGACAGCAGAATAAGATGAATCCGTTGCATAAAAATCTGACTTTACGTGGAGGAGCTGTATTTGTGAATACTGTGGCATATAAGAAAGCCGGGATGGAAAATCTGTCTTTCTATGGTTGGGGTTCGGAAGATTTCGACCGTTATGAACGATGGACTATTTTAGGATATAAGATTTATATCACCAAAGGTGTGCTTTATCATTTGACTCATCCGCGGGGTGAAAATAGTACATTTAGCCGTAAGAATCAGGTTATTGGTTCGGAGACAGCTCTTTTCAGGACAAGAGTAAGCTCGCGGCAAGAGTTGTTGGAACGCGTTAAATAGGAATATATTCCATGCATCAAATAGTTTTAATGGGCTTTCGGGTATTTGGTGCATTGAAAAACAGAAAGCTCTGTTACCTTAATTTTTTAGTTATGAAACTTAAACGACTAAAATTGAGTGATTTGTCTGACAAGAGTTTGAAGGACAAAGAAATGAACGCCTTAAGAGGTGGAAATTTAGAGGGTTGCTATTGCTCTTGTTATTGGGCGGATTATGGTGGTTCGTCTTCTGACGATAACATGAAGTCCAACTATAGTAGTGGTGATGGCACACACTCAAAGCAAGGTTGTAATCAGTATTGGATGGTTGGATCAGGAATATTAGATTGTAACGATTGTAATGAAAACAAAAGTGGGTATCATTAATTGATGATTCAGCTTAAAAATAACTGCGTAAATTGTTTACGCAGTTATCCAAAAAGTTCTTAGGTGTTTATATGAAAAATATTATAATAATAGTGTCTTATGAAGTATCCTATATTACTGATTTGTCTTTTACTATCATATAACTTTTGGGGAAAGGCTCAAATTCCACCTATTCCTTTTCCTAAAAATATAGAGCATATGACTACTGTAGATTCAGGATTTATTAGATTTTGGTATGCTTTTAATCCACTTAAAGTATCTGATCCTAAAACATACGATGATTTACAGAGACTGGATGTTGGTTCGCATTTATCAAAATATTATAGTTGTTTTGTTTATAATTCAGATTCGCTTGTCACGGAGTGGAGAAAACAAAATAGGAATGCTCAAAGTATTCCTACTCGGCTTGGAGAAAAAGGGAAATTTTCAGATTGGTCAGAATATGTATATTCTGAATATTTTAAGTATTTTTCATCGAATTCATTAACGGAATATTCCCGAATGCCGATGTATTTATATCAAGAGAATAGTCAATATACAGAACAAATGCCTATTCAGGATTGGGAAATTCATAAAGATACTTTAATGATTTTGGGATATGGTTGTCAAAAGGCTACTTGTACTTTTAGAGGTCGGAAATATACCGCATGGTTTAGCATAGATATTCCTATTTCTAATGGTCCTTGGAAGTTTGGAGGGCTACCTGGATTAATCTTAAAAGTCTTTGATGTGGAACGTTTGTTTGTCTACGAGTGTATAAGAATAGAACAATATAAAAATAAGTTTCCAATTAAACTTTACAATGACTATAATAAATATAAAAAACGGAAGAGAAAAGAAGTATTGCAATTGCAACGTGAAGTTAATGAGAATTTTCTTAGGATTGCAGGTATAACTCTAAGAAGTGGAAAATTGCCTGAGAGAAAGCCGCATTACTATTTGGAACTTGAGTAACGAGTTGATATATTGAAATGTACAGCTTATAGTAGAAGAAATATGGATAATATTAAGAAGCTACTTTGAATTATAAAAATCTAATATATTGAATATCAGTCAGCAACTTGAGCTCTGTTTCATAACTTTGTGGTTACAAGACATAAGTTATGAGTAGTTGCCCAACCTTCCTGATAAACAGTGGTAAGTTGTAAAAAAAAATGCAGCGGAAATTCCAAACAAGAAATTGAAAAAATACGAGATATGATAAATGTTATGATGTACATTGCAAATACGGGATGTTAGTGGCGAACGTTGCCCAAAGAATTCGGACTTTGTTAAACAGTTTACTTTTATTTCCGTAAATGGAAGTTAGAAAAAAACTTTAAAGAACTGGTGCACTATCTTCGAGACCTTGTCCGAAAAACCTATGGTAAATCTATCAGCCCCGGTGATTGATTTTCAAGCATTTAAAACTATAGAACGATTAAAATTGCTAAAATATTAAAGAATCTTAAATAGAAGATTTTATGAAACAGCCGGATTGATACCTCTTAACGGGGAAAACTTCTGGTTCCTGTATCTTATGCCCCTTTGGAACTGGAATAATTAATATATAGAACAATATCAAAATATGGAAAAGAAAAAATACATCACATCAGACCATGTGGTCAATGCTTTAGCCAATTTGCCTCAACTCGTTTTCGAGGTGACGGATGCCTGTAATCTTCGTTGCAAGTATTGTGCTTATGGTGAGTTCTATGAAGACTATGACTTCAGAGAAAGTAAAATGTTGCCGACAGAGAAAGCAATTCGGCTGATAGATTATTTGGCGGAGTACTGGAACTCTAATTTGAATACTTCTGCTAACGGGAACGTAACGATCTCTTTTTATGGAGGCGAACCTTTGCTTAATTTTTCCTTTATAGAAGCGGTGGTTTGTCATATACAGAAGAATGTCCATTGTCTGCATCGTAGATTCTCGTATTCAATGACGACGAATGCTTTGTTGCTGCATAAGTATATGGACTTTTTACAGGACAACAAATTTCATTTGTTAATCAGCTTGGACGGGAATAAAGAGAATACAAGCTATCGTGTGGATAAAGCCGGAAACAATTCATTTGAACGTATCGTTGCCAATGTGGATAAACTGAAATCTACATATCCGGATTATTTTCGTGATTATGTCAATTTTAACGCAGTCTTGCATAGCAGGAACTCGGTGGAAAGTATCTATCATTTTTTTAAGGAAGGATATGACAAGATTCCTCGAATTGGAGAATTGAACAATGTAGGTATTCGTAAGGACAAACAAGATGAATTTAACAGAACTTATAAAAATTCACAGGAAAGCCTGCAACAAGCTGAACATTATGAAGAGATAGAGCGGGATATGTTCTTGAATGCTGCGAATTACCGGAGCCTGGCTCTTTTTCTGCATCGCTATAGCGGATTCGTCTTTCGTGATTACACGGATTTATTGTTTGACAAAGAAGCGGTTCAATTTATACCGACAGGCACCTGCTTGCCGTTTACTAAGAAGATGTTCGTGACGGTCAACGGAAAAATCCTTCCGTGTGAACGAATCGGGCATCAGTTTGCACTGGGAAAACTTACGGAAACCGGAATTGAACTGGATCCAGAGTGGATTGCCGATACCTACAATGACTATTATATGAAGTTAGCATCTATGTGCAGTAAATGTAGAAATAACAAAGCTTGCATACAATGTATGTTTAACATGCAAGGCTTGAATGCTCAACCTGTATGTTATGGCTATATGAATGAAGAAAATTTTAAGAAGTATGTAAACTTGCAAATGCAATTTCTGGAAAAACATCCGGAAGCATATCAGGAAATAATGGAGAAAGTAATAATGGTGTGATAAATACCGTATGTCAAAGTTTAAAATCGTGGATAAAGATGAAAAAATACTGGTTTGCGCTAAAGTCGCATATATATGTGGACTTTAAAGAGGAAAATATGTTGCTTTATGATACATGGCATGGAAACAGAATAGAATCAACTGTGGATAATGCTGTTACATTAATTCGTCAAATGTATGAGCCCGTAAACTTAGGGGTTGTTCCTGTTGACGAGAATATGTTTTCGGAACCGCAAATCGGCGAGTTTGTCGAGGCGGTGATTCACCAAAATATGGGTGATTTGATAGACGTTGAGAAGTGTCCAGTAAAACCGGTTCGATTAGTTCCAATTCTCAATTTGCAGAAAGACATAGAGAAATATAAAGGTGATGAGAATAAAATGGCTTTTTATGAGAAAGACCTCGGCAAATATTTGCTGGAACTTAATCTTTACGTGAACAGTGCATGTGATGAGGCTTGTCGTCATTGTGACTCTTTCTGCAAGCAAGTCCGTTGTTGTACAGCTAATGGGCATAAAGAGGAATTATCAGTTGACAGTTTGGAACGGTTGTTTGAGCAGATTCGTTACTTGCCTATAAATTCTATTAATATTTTGGGTGGCGATATCTCTAAATATACTTATTTGAATGAGTTAAAGCAGTTAGCTGTGTCGTATTCTAAAGAGTTGCGCTATTATTGTCATTATAAGAATTATAAAAAATATCTGTTGACAGATTTCGGAAAGGTGGAGTTGCTCATTACATTTCCAATAGATAAAGGTATATTCTGGGAAGTTTGTTTGTCTGGCGATAAAGAGCAATTTAAATGGCATTATATTATAGAAAATGAGGTACAGGCTGATTGGGCGGAAAAATTGATTGAAGAATTTGGCATAGATATGGAAGATTGTGACTTTATTCCTTTTTATACCGGTAGTAATTTAGACTTTTTTAAAAAGAATGTTTTTCTTGATAAAGAAGATATATTCTTAAAAACTTTTCACATGCGGGAAATCTTTAAGAATCAAAAGCTAAATTCAAATTTCTTCGGAGGATTGTATGTTTTGCCGGATGGGGTGGTAAAAGCTGATATGAATGCTCCTGCTATAGGTAATGTGCAGAAAGATAATATATTGGATATTATACAAAATGAACTTATTAGCAATACAGCATGGAGACTGGTACGGGACTCTCAGCCATGTGACAGGTGTATTTATCAGTTTATATGTCCGCCATTGTCCAATTATGAAGAAGCAATCGGGCAAACTAATTTATGCCATGTAAAGAATCTGAACCTTATTAATAAATAATAATATGACTCAACAATCCAACTCAGAACAGACATGTCATAGTCCTTTTTTTCAGAACTATTTTTGCTTGATAGAAAAGCATGAAACTGCTTTCGTTTGTATTTCAAAGAATGCTTCCACTTATTTGAAAAACATAGCTATATATGCCAAAGAAGGAGACAAGGGATTATCTGAAAATGAGATTCATACACGAGTAGGCTATTCGCCCCAAAACGGCTATTTGGTTCCTATTTCAAAAATGTCCGACTATGAAGAAAAGTATGGGAAATTATTAAAGTTTGCCGTATGGAGAGACCCTGTGGAGCGTTTAATTTCAAGCTATAAGTGGTTCATGCAAGAAGGGAATTGGAGAGTTTATTTCAATTGGCTCAGTTTGTATGAAGATAATTCATTTGAAAGATTTCTAGAATTTGTAGAGTTTGAACTTGGTAAATCCGATCCGATGATGCAGGATGAACACATAAGAAAGCAGGCGGATTATTATAAAGTTTTGGATGTTGATTGTGTCGTCCGGATTAGTGAATTGAATCATTTTCTTATTCAAAATGGGATACCAACGTTAGAAATCCAAAACAACCAAACTCGTAAGAGTAAAGTTGAAGTTACGCTCGAACAGATTAATAGAATTAAAGAATTATATAAAGATGATTATTCTTTGCCGGAACATATAAATACTGTCACACTTGAATCTTTATGCGTATCGAAAGCTCATGCTGTCGACGGTTCGTTTTCAAATACAATCGGAATGAATGGCTATATGGGAAAAATAATATCACTTTTTTCATTATACCAGAAAACGCGAGAACCCAAATGGGAGTCACAGGCGGAGAGTTTATTGAATACCGTTTTAGAAAAATCTTATCGGAATTCGCCCTTATCATATGGAGAAGGATTGTGCGGTGTGGGATACGGATTGGAATACCTGTTGCAGAATCATATCGTTGAAGGGGAAGCGGATGAGGTGCTATCAGATATAGACACTCTTGTCTTGAATGAAATAAACAGACGTACATTACAAGGCTTGAACATTGACGATGGTATATTGGGATTGGCTTATTATTTGTATTGTCGACTACATTACAGAACAGAATCCGAAGAAAAGGTTGTATTGACTCTTAAAGAATATGTGATTTACCTTATTGATTGGATAGAAGAAGCCATCTGGGATAATTCTCGCAAATCTAACTTCTATGAAACATACTTTATACTTACTCTATTGCATAAATTGAATATATTCAGTTCTAAAGTAGAAAAGTTACAGGATGCCGTAATGGGATTATTAACTTTAAAATTAACGAAATGATTAATCCTGTCAGCATAGTCATACCGGTAAGAATAGATTCGGTGGAACGCGAAGAAAATTTGCGATATGTATTATCGTATTTGTTGCAATTACCTTTCGTTCACATAGATGTTATTGAAACGGACAACAGGCAGCGTTTTCATTATTCTGCACATAATAGGATACGCTATCGGTTTATTCCAGATGATGAGACTGTTTTCTATCGGACTCATTTTTTGAATCTATTATTAATCAACGCAGAATACCCAATTGTAGGTGTTTGGGATACAGACATTATTGTACAACAGACGCAATTGACAGACGCAATCGAAATGATAGAAAATGGCAATGTTATGAGTTTCCCCTATGATGGTGAATTTCGTCTATTAAATAATGAAGAAAGTGTTTTAATAAGGAATGGGAGCGAAATATTATCCTTATCATCAGGTATTTCATTAATGAAACGTCCGTCGGTAGGTGGGGCTTTTCTAGTTAATAAAGAAAGATACTTATTGGCAGGTGGAGAAAATGAAGGCTTTTATGGCTGGGGACCTGAAGATGTAGAGAGAGTAAAAAGGATGGAAATACTGGAATATCCTATTAGCAGAGTTAAAGGGCCTTGCTATCACCTTTATCATCCAAGAATAGTAGAAACAGGTATAAATCATGAAAAAAGATCTACTCAGAACCAAAAAGCACTTTTGGATACATGCAATAAGACGAAAGAAGAACTGACATCATCAATAAAAAATCATCTAGGAGTATTTTCTTATATAAAGAAGTGGACAATGCCTCCTGTTTTATAATCATCAGAAGAAATTTATGTAGCCAAATAGTTATTATTTAATAATGTAACAAAAAACATATATGGAACCTTTTCCTCATTACCAACAACTTGATTCGATGGATTGTGGTCCCTCATGTCTGCGCATGATTGCTAAATACTACGGTTGTAGCTATTCCCTTCAAAATCTGCGGGAAAGATGTTTCATTACCCGTCAAGGGGTATCCATGTTAGGTATCAGCGATGCTGCCGAAAGTATCGGCATGAGGACACAGGGAGTACGTATTAATCTTCAGCAACTGATTGAGGATGTTCCTCTGCCTTGTATCCTTCATTGGAATCAGAATCATTTTGTAGTGCTGTATGGTATCAAAAAGAAAAGGGCATTTTTTTCTAAAACAATGGAAGATTACACATTCTGTATATCCGACCCGGCGAAAGGAAAGTATCCTATTAACCAAGCCGGATTTGAGAAATGTTGGATTAGTACCAGAAATGAAGGAAAGGAAGCCGGATTCGTCCTGTTGCTGACTCCCACCCCCGAATTTCACGAACGCATAGACGACCGGGAGCAACAAAAGAAAAATCTTTCTTTTTACCTGCGATACCTGTTCCCGTACAAGTCGCAATTATTCCAACTGATGATTGGGATGCTATTGGGCAGTGTTTTCTCCCTCATTTTTCCTTTCCTGACACAAGCCATGGTTGACCAGGGTATCGGAAACAATAACCTGAATTTTATCACGTTGATACTGGTATCGCAGCTAGTGCTATCAATCACCCAAACAGGGGTCGGCTTCATCCAGAGTTGGATTAGCCTGCACATGAATACCCGGATAAGCATTACTTTGATTTCCGACTTTATCGCCAAATTGATGAGATTACCTATCCGCTTTTTCGACGCCAAAAACATAGGTGACATCATGCAGCGGATTGGCGACCATGGGCGTATCCAATCGTTCATGACCGGAACAACGCTGTCCACTCACATTTCCTTTTTCAACTTCTTTATCTTCGAAGGTATCATGGCTTATTATAATTTGGCCAAATTA
>ERZ779623.144-NODE-144-length-38501-cov-30.830203_pt1 | contig 38501 bp, 34 predicted proteins | sample MGYA00514189_ERZ779623 | MGnify/ENA primary metagenome ERZ779623 (study PRJEB29562, sample SAMEA4376712) | mouse gut metagenome | isolation source: Cecum | study: EMG produced TPA metagenomics assembly of the A DSS colitis mouse model was used to assess the... | reverse complement strand
CGTAGTGGGAAGCTCGCCGCCCCGCAGCTCCGCCGGCTCGTAGCTCACCGCCAGCCGCTCCTCCTCGGACAGGGCCAGATACCAGTCCAGCCACTCCAGCGTCTCCGCCGACAGGCTGGCCCGGTTAAAGGTACGGCCATGGTAGGTCACGGTGCCGGCGCCGGGTTCTCCCTCCGCCGCCGGCTGCTCCGCCCCCGCGTCCACCGTAGTGGGAAGCTCGCCGCTCCGCAGCTCCGCCGGCTCGTAGCTCACCGCCAGCTGCTCCTCCTCGGACAGGGCCAGATACCAGTCCAGCCATTCCAGCGTCTCCGCCGACAGGTCGGCCCGGTTGTAGCTCCGGCCGTGGTAGGTCACGGGGTCGGCGGCGGGGAAGATAAACCCGCTGGCCACGGTGGCCGGGTCTACGGGAATCAGATTCCCATTCTCATCCCGGTAGCAGACCTTGTGCAGTTCGTCCAGCGTCAGCCCGCTGTCCCCCTGGAACGACCAGGTCAGAGCCTTGCCGCCCTGGGCAAACTCCTGGGCCTGCGCCCAGACCCGGTCGGCCTCCGCCTGGGTCATGGTGCCCTCGGACACGTGCCGATCCAGGTTCTGCTTCAAAACGTCCAGGTTGACGGTGTATTCCGTCACATTGCCGCTTTCCGCATCCAACTGTACGCTTTGAATCCCAATCGCCGGCGCGGTGGACGTAGTGCTGTCCTCGTCCGGGGCCTTGGGCGCGCTGGCGAAAGCCGCCGTCACCCCCGCCACCAGCACCAGGGACAGAACCACCCCAAAAATGGTAGTTTTCTTAAATTTCATCACAGAAATAATCCTTTCCTCAGCCGCTTTCCGGCCGAACGTCTGGCAGAAGGCGGGGCCGTCCGACGCGGTGGCCAGGGCCACCAGGGTCTGGGCGTACTCCGCCCGACGCGCCGCCCCCAGCCGCTTCACCGCCGCCCGGTCGCAGGCCAGCTCGATGTCCCGCCGCAGGAGCCGGGACATGAGCCACACCGCCGGGTTCCACCAATACACAATGAGAGCCGCCGCCATGCCGTAGTGCCACAGGTTATCCCGCCGCCGGGCGTGGACGGCCTCGTGGACCAGTACGCACTCCAACGCCCCGCCGTCCAGCTCCGGGGGCACCACCACCGTGGGCCGCGCCGCCCCGAAGGTGAGGGGCGCGCCGTCCATCACGCCCTCCCGCAGGCGGGCGCACCGGGGCAGGAGGCCGTACCGGGGGTCGTCCCGCCCCAGGGGGACGGCCTGGGCCACCGCCCGCCGGGTGCGGTTCCAGCTCCACACATACCGGGCCGCCAGCACCAGCCCCACCCCGATCCAAACCGCCGGCACCACCGCCTCCCAGGGGAAGGCGGCAGGCTCCACAGGCTGGGGCGCGGGAACCGCCGTCCCCGCCGGGGCATTGACCGCGGGCACATTTCCCAGTCCCCCGCCGGGCAGGGGGGCCGGGTTCCAGTCCGGGGCGGCACCCGCCGTCCCCGCCCCCGCCAGCCCCCACAGGGACAGGCCGGAGGCCGGGAACACCGGGGCCAGCAGCCGGACAAGGCACACCGCCCACAGGGCCAGCCGCGCCGCCGGAAGCAGCCGCTCCCCCATGGCCCGCCGCAGCAGGACCGCTGCCAGGATCAAAGCAGTGCCGAACAGAGCGTTTTGCAGCAGCTGGGTCATGTCCCATCCCCCCGTTCCAGGCGTTCAATCAGGCTTCTCAGCTCCCCGGCCTCCGCCGGGGTCAGCTCCCGCCCGCTGAAAAACGCGGACAGGAACTGGCTGTTCGATCCCCCGAACAGCCGGGTGATCAGGTTGTCCGTCTCCGCCCGCTGCACGTCCTCCCGGCTCACCAGCGGGGCGCACAGGAAGCCGGGGTCGGAGCGGCTCACCGCCCCCTTGTCCACCAGCTTCTTGATGACGGTATAGGTGGTGTTCCGGTTCCACCCGGCGGAGGCCGCCAGCTTTTTCGCCAGCTCCCCCGCGGACTGGGGTCCGTCCGCCCACAGCGGCTCCATCACCCGCAGCTCCGAATCAAACAGCTTCTCCATGGGAATAACCTCCTAAGTGCGGCAGGGCGCGTATTACTATCATGATAGTACAATAGAATACTACTACAATAGTCACCCGTTGTCAAGGGGATCTCCAAAAAAATTTTGACGGAATCCCCCCGCCGTTCAAAGCCCGCCCCGCCGCTGACAAATTTCTGTTGTCCTTTCCCCGCCCTTCTGCTATATTATACTCATATTATGATACTCACAGAAACACAGGAAGGAGGGCCCCGCCGTGAAGCAAAAGCTGGAACGCCTGCTCCGGGCCCATCCCCCCATCCGCTTTGCCGCCGATGTGGTGGACGTGTACTTCTCCAAAAGGGTGGGCCGGGCCGCCGCCGAGCTGGCCTATTTCCTCATCCTCACCTTTTTCCCCATCCTCATCTGCATCTCCGCCTTCGTCAACGAGCTGCACCTGGACCTCACCCACCTGCTGGATCAGGCCGACCCCTTCCTCCCCGCCGGGGTGCTGGCCATTTTCCAGGACTACCTGACCTATATCGACACCAACCAGTCCGCCGCCATGCTCCTGTCCGGGGCCTTCCTCACCATCCTGTCCGCCTCCGCCGCCGTCCGGGGCCTGATGAACATCATGCACGAGCTGTACGGCAGGGCCACCTTCCTGGGCCTGCGGCAGATCGCCGCCAGCGTGCTGTTCTCCCTGCTCCTGCTGGCCACCATCTACCTGTCCCTGGCGGTGGTGGTAACGGGGAACTGGTTCTTCCACCTGCTGGGCCAGGCGTTCCGGCTGGAGGGCCTGGTGGAGCGGTTCGGCACCTGGCAGTGGATGAAGTACCTGCTCCTGCTGGGGATGGTGTTTTTGTTCATCCTCCTGCTCTACCGCTTCGCCGCCCCCCTGGACAAGCCCCGCCCCCCGGTGGTGCCCGGTGCCCTGGCCGCGTCGGCCGCGCTGGCGGCGGCGTCGGCGATCTTCTCCCTGCTCATGGGCAATTCCGCCCGGTACTCCCTGGTGTACGGCTCCCTGGCCTCGGTGATCATCATGCTGGTGTGGCTGTACCTGTGCGGCAACATCCTGATCATGGGCAACGTGGTGAATTTCGTCCTCTTTACCCACCGGAAGGAAGCGCGGCGATAGGTGCGCAGGGGAGCTTGGAGCGGAGCGAAGGCAAAAGCCCAAGGCCCACGCAGCGGGACTGGGTTTTGCCGGAGCCGCAGCGAAAGCGGCCCGGCCGCGCACCCAATCGGAGCGTGACAATCAGGGGACGCCGCCGCGCATAAAAACCCCCGCCCCCCGGCAAACTATCCCCAGATTACTAACCTGGAATCCCCCGCCCCCCGGGGCGGGGGATTCCAGGCGATAAGGGGGACGCCGCCATGTGGCAGATCGGCGTATGGGAGCGGGACGAGGGGCTGGCGGAGCGGATCAGCGGTCTGGCGGAGGGCCTGCCCGCCCTGGTGCGGGCCTGCCGCCACCCGGCCCTGCTGGCGGGGCTGGCGTTGGACCTGCTGGTGGTGTCCCCCGGCGCGTCGGGCTGGGCGGGGGCGGGGGCCCTGGCCTGCCGGACCGCCCTGCTCCCCGGCGGGCTGGCGGCCCTCACCCGGGCCCTCCCGGCGGACGCCCTCATCAGCTACGGCCCCGCCCCCCGGAACACCCTCACCCTGTCCAGCCTGGACGGGCAGCGGGCCTCGGTGGCCGTCCAGCGGGAGTTCCTCACCCTGGACGGCAGGGCGGTGGAGCGGCAGGAGCTCATACTCCCCTACGCCGGGGAGCCGCCGGAGCTGCTGCTGGCCCAGGCGGGGGCCGCGCTGCTGCTGGGCCGCCTGCCCCCGGGGTAGGGCCTCCCGGAAAAAATTCTTGCAATTTACCCCGGCAAAGAGTATAATGTCCCCAATCCAAACGCAGCGAGGTATTTTGCCATGACCCTCTCCCACGTCCGCAGCTCTGCCGCCGCCTCCGGCTGGACTCGATTTACCGGGTTCGGCTTTTTCGGCGTGGATCAGCGGGCGGCGTGAGCGGGGGGCGGAAGGCCCCGCCTGTATGGGTATCTTATGGAAGCTCATGGCCCGCGCTGCGCGGATCATGGGCTTTTTCCTTTGAAAAGGGGTTGTTGATATGGTTATTGTCATGAAGCCCGGCGTAAGCCAGGAAAACATCCACGCCCTGGTGGACGCGCTGGAGCGGGACCACGGCGTCGCCGTGGGGATCACCAACGGGGTGGGCTGCTCCATCCTGGGCCTGGTGGGGGACACCGCCCACATCGACATGGACAAGCTCACCATGAACGACGACGTGGAGCGGGTCATGCGGGTGCAGGAGCCGTACAAGAAGGCCAACCGGAAGTTCCACCCGGAGGACACGGTGGTGGACGTGTCCGGCGTGCCCATCGGCGGCGGGGGCCGCTTTACCGTCATCGCCGGGCCCTGCTCGGTGGAGAGCGAGGATCAGATCGTGGGGGTGGCCCGGGACGTGAAGGCGGCGGGGGCGGCCCTGCTCCGGGGCGGGGCCTTCAAGCCCCGCACCTCCCCCTACTCCTTCCAGGGCATGGGGGCGGACGGCCTGGAGCTGCTGCTGGAGGCCCGGGCGGACACCGGACTGCCCATCGTGTCCGAGATCATGGCCCCCCGGGACTGCGGCCTGTTTGAGGAAAAGGTGGATCTGGTGCAGATCGGCGCGCGGAATATGCAGAACTTCGACCTGCTGAAGGAGGCGGGCAAGCTGTCCAAGCCCATCCTGCTCAAGCGGGGCCTGTCCAACACCTACGAGGAGTGGATCATGTCGGCGGAGTACATCATGGCCTCCGGCAACGAAAACGTGATTTTGTGCGAGCGGGGCGTGCGCACCTTCGAGAGCTACACCCGCAACACCCTGGACCTGTCCGCCATCCCCGCCATCCGGCGGATGAGCCACCTGCCCATCGTGGTGGACCCCTCCCACGCCGCCGGGATGTACTGGATGGTGGAGCCGCTGGCCATGGCGGCGGTGGCGGTGGGGGCGGACGGCCTGATGGTGGAGGTCCACAACGACCCGCCCCACGCCAAATGCGACGGGGCCCAGTCCCTGACGCCGGAGAAGTTCCGGCACCTGATGGACAGGCTGAACCCCCTCATCGGGCTGATGGGGAAGAAGCTGGTATAAGAAGCTGTACCCTGTAGGGGCGGACATTGTCCGCCCGCCAGCCCGGTCTGTACGCGCGTTTATCACAGCTTCTCCAGGCAGGCGTCCGCAGCCTGAAGCCCCAGCCGCAGGCCCTGGTAAAATGACCACGTCCCAAGGGGGGAGTTTCATGTTTTCTGAACGAATCCGGCTCCTGCGGGGCGAGCGGCACCTGACCCAGGCGGACGTGGCCCAGGCGGTGGGACTGTCCACCCGCGGCTATCAGGATCTGGAGCTGGGTGCCACCCCCCGGGGGGACACCCTTTTGGCCATCGGGGAATTTTACCAGGTCTCCCTGGACTGGCTCATGGGCCGCACGGACGCGCGGGAAGTGGCCCGTCTCACCCCAAAAGGAGGTACGCCATGAAAACCCTCACCGTGGCCCTGCCGGGCCGGGAATACGAGATCGCCATCCAGCGGGGCCTGCTCTCCCAGGCCGGGGAGCGGATCCGGGCCGTCCTGCCCCGCGCCCGCAGGCTGGCGGTGGTCACCGATACCAACGTGGGCCCCCTCTACTATAATAAGGTGAAAGCCGGCCTGGAGCGGGCCGGGTTTGAGCCGGGGCTGTTCTCCCTCCCCGCCGGGGAAAAAAGCAAAAACGCCGCCCAGCTTTCCCAGCTCTGGGAGGACTTCATGGAGTTCGGCCTCACCCGCACCGACGGCGTGGTGGCGTTAGGGGGCGGCGTGGTGGGGGATCTGGCGGGCTTCGCCGCCGCCACCATCCTCCGGGGGGTGGCCTTCGTCCAGCTCCCCACCACCCTGCTGGCCCAGGTGGACAGCAGCGTGGGCGGCAAGGTGGCGGTGGACCTGGAGCACGGCAAGAACCTGGCCGGGGCCTTCTACCAGCCCAGGCTGGTGCTCATGGACCCGGACGCGCTGGACACCCTGCCCCTGCCCGTGTTCATGGACGGCATGGCGGAGGTGGTCAAGTACGGCTGCATCCGGGACGCTGGCTTCTTCAATTTCCTCACCGCCCGGCCCTCCCGCCCCCAGCTGATGGCGGATATCGAACACATTCTGTATACCTGCTGTGATATCAAACGGGAAGTAGTCACGGAGGACGAGCTGGACACCGGACTGCGGATGATCCTGAACTTCGGCCATACCCTGGGCCACGCCTACGAGCTGGCGGGGCACTATACCGAATGGAGCCACGGTCAGGCGGTGGCGGCGGGAATGTGTGCCGCCGCCAAGCTGGGGGCGGCCCTGGGCGTCACCCCGCCGGAGGTGCCGGGGCGGATCGGGGACGCCTGCGCGTCTCTGGGCCTGCCCACCGCCATCTCCTGCTCCATGGGGGACTACGCCGCCGCCGTCGGCCTGGACAAGAAGGGCGCGGGGGCGGACATCACCCTGATCCTGCTGGACAAACTCGGCCATGCCGTCCCCCATAAGCTGCCCAAGGCACAGCTGGTGCGGCTGGTCAACTCTTTCCACAAGGTGCCCTAAAAAGCCTTCCCCCTTCCAGGGGGAAGGTGGCATTCGCGAAGCGAATGACGGATGAGGGTGCTTCAAGGGGAGCTTCAAACGTCCGCCCCCTCATCCGCCCCCTTCGGGGGCACCTTCCCCCCTGTGGGGGGAAGGCTGAATAAGGAGGAAATCTTATGAACATCACCATCACCCCCGGCAAGCTGTCCGGCGCCGTCACCCCGCCCCCCTCCAAATCCCAGGCCCACCGCCTGCTCATCGCCGCCGCCCTGGCCCACGGGGAGAGCGTTATCACCAACATGGCCTTTCCCGATGACATCCGGGCCACCCTCCGCTGCCTGGAGGAGCTGGGGGCGGGCTTTGCCGTGGACGGCTCCACCGTCACCGTCCAGGGCATGGGGGCCAACGCCATGTCCCCCCTGCGGCGGATGGCCTACCCCCGGCTGGACTGCGGGGAGAGCGGCTCCACCCTGCGGTTCCTGATCCCTGTGGCCCTGGCGGTGCGGGGGGGCGGCATCTTCACCGGGAGCGGGCGGCTGATGGAGCGGCCCCTGAAGCCCTACTTCGACCTGTTTGACGAAAAGGGGATCTCGTACCGGCTCCAGGACGGCGTGCTCACCGTCTCCGGCCTGCTCACGCCGGGGGAGTACCGCCTGCCGGGGGACGTGTCCTCCCAGTTTTTCTCCGGCCTGCTGTTCGCCCTGCCCCTGCTCAACGGCCCCTCCGTCCTCATCCCCACCGGCCCCCTGGAGGGGGAGGGCTACATCCAGATGACCCTCCAGGCCATGGGCCGGTTCGGGGTGGAACTGCCCGTCACCCTGTCCCTGCCCCCCCAGTACCATCCCCAGGGCAGCCAGACCTACCGGGCGGCCCGCGCCGCGGTGGAGGGGGACTGGTCCCAGGCCGGGTTCTGGTACGCCGCCGGATTTCTGGGCAGTCCGGTGACGGCGGCGGGGCTGGACCCCTACTCCCTCCAGGGCGACCGGGCCGTGGCGGACCACCTCCTGCCCCTGGGGGGGCCGGGGGAGGTGGACATCGACGTGTCCGGCTGTCCCGACCTCGCGCCCCCCCTGGCGGCCATGGCGGCCCTGCGGGCGGGGGAGACCACCCGCCTTGTCAACGCCGCCCGCCTGCGCCTCAAGGAGAGCGACCGGCTGGCGAGCGTGAGCCAGACCCTGAACGCCCTGGGGGCGGACGTGGAGGCGGGGCCGGACTGCCTCACCATCCGGGGCAGGGAGGCCCTGTCCGGCGGCGTGACGGTGGACAGCTGCAATGACCACCGGATCGCCATGATGGCCGCCATCGCCGCCACCCGCTGTATCAGGCCGATCACCATCACGGGGGCGGAATGCGTGGCCAAATCCTACCCCAATTTCTGGGAGGAATACGAGCGGCTGGGCGGGAAGCTGGAACGGGGCCTGTAGGGGCGCACATTGTGCGCCCGCGTCCCGCCCAACCCGGCGGAACACCACAGGCGGACAGTGTCCGCCCCTACACCCAAACACGAGGAGACAGAGAAATGGACATCATCAAATTAGTGATTCCCACAGAGGAACAGTTAGACCAGGTCTGGGCCTACCGGCAGGAGTGCTTTGAGGCGGACAGCTCCATGGACGGCTGCGGCCCCCTGCGGTTCAACGAGAGCGCTCAGCAGTGGCTGGCGGACGTGCGCGCCTATATGGACCCCGCCACGGTCCCGGAAGGGAAGGTACAGGCCACCCAGTTCCTGGCCATCCGGGAATCGGACGGCAGGCTGGTGGGCATGATCCAGGTGCGGCATACCCTCAACGACTACCTGCGGCAGTTCGGCGGCCACATCGGCTACTCCGCCCGGCCCGGTGAGCGGCGGAAGGGGTACGGCAAGGAGCAGCTCCGGCTGGCGCTGGATTTCTGCAAGGGGACGCTGGGCCTTGACCGGGTGCTCATCACCTGCAAAACGGAGAACGAGGCCAGCCGCCGTACCATCCTGTCGGCGGGCGGGGTGTATGAGAATACCCTCCACGAACCGGGGCAGGGCATCGACCTGGAACGGTACTGGATCACGCTGTAACGCCCCCTGTAGGGGCGCGCATTGCGCGCCCGCATTCCATCCGCCGCGGGCAAAAACCCGGGGCGCATCTACCTGCACGCCGTGGGCGAAAGACCCCGGCCGCACCCGCCCGCCGCAGGCAGCAAGCCCCGTGCGCCCACCCACCGCAGGCGAAAAACCGCGGGCGGACATTGTCCGCCCCTACACATCTTCTCAAGGAGGTGCTTCCCCCATGAAATACGCCTTATTCGGCGAATCCCACGGCCCCGCCATCGGCGTGGTGCTGGAGGGGGTCCCCGCCGGGCTGGTGCTGGACCTGGACGCCGTCCGGTTTGACCTCAGCCGCCGGGCCCCGGGAAAAAACGCCCTGTCCACCGCCCGGCGGGAGGCGGACGAGCCCCACATCCTCTCCGGCCTGTTCCAGGGCCGTACCACCGGGGCTCCCCTGTGCGCCGTGATTGAGAACACGGATACCCGCTCGGGGGACTACGAAAAAACCAAGGATCTGGCCCGCCCCGGCCACGCCGACTACCCCGCCCATGTGCGCTACGGCGGCTTCCAGGACTACCGGGGGGGCGGGCACTTCTCCGGGCGGCTCACCGCGCCCCTGGTGTTCGCCGGGGGGGTGGCCAAGCAGCTCCTGGCCCAGCGGGGCATTTTCGTGGGTGCCCATATCTCCACCATCTACGGCGTCAACGACGACCCCCTGGAGGACTGGGAATCCCTCCGGGCCTGCGCCGCCAAGGACTTCCCCGTCCTCAGCGACGAAAAGGGGGCGGAGATGCGGGAGGCCATTTTAGAGGCGAAAAACGAGCAGGACTCCGTGGGCGGGGCCATCGAGTGCGGGGTGTTCGGCCTGCCCGCCGGGGCGGGCTCCCCCGACTTCGGCCGCAACGCCGAGGGGATCTTCTCCCAGTACCTGTTCGCGGTGCCCGCGGTGAAGGCGGTGGCCTTCGGGGCGGGGACGGCCTTCGCCCTCATGCGGGGCTCGGAGGCCAACGATCCGTTATTCGTGGACGACGACGGCTCCATCCGGGCGGAGCAGAACTGCGCCGGGGGGATCAACGGCGGCATCACCAACGGGATGCCCCTGGTGTTCGAGGCCACCCTGCGGCCCACCCCGTCCATCGGGCGGCGGCAGTTCACCGTGAACCTGGCGGCCCGCGAGAACGCCGAGCTGGAGCTGTCCGGGCGGCACGACCCCTGCGTGGTCCACCGGGCGGTGCCCGTCCTTGAGGCGGCGGCGGCGTTGGCGGCCTGTGAGCTGCTGGGGATTTAGGGCCTGTATTGCCCCTCTATTTCCCCTCGTGCAGATCCGCCCCGCGGGAGGGGCAAGCCCCTCCCCTACTCTTTTTCATTGGGTGATGATTATGGACTTAAAAAATCTGCGTCAAAGCGATGAAAACGTGGTCATTCTCCCCGGCGCGGCGGTGGTGGGGAACGTGTCCTTCGGCCCCGGCTGCTCGGTGTGGTTCAACGCCGTCCTCCGGGGGGACGGACAGCCCATCACCGTGGGGGCGGGCTGCAACATCCAGGACGGGGCCATCCTCCACTCGGACAAGTTCCCCACCACCCTGGGGGAGTACGTCACCGTGGGCCACGGGGCCATCGTCCACGGCTGCACCGTGGGGGACAGCTCCACCATCGGCATGGGGGCCATCCTCCTCAACGGCGCGCGGGTGGGCAAACACTGCATCGTGGGGGCGGGCGCGCTGGTCACCGGGAAGCTGGACGCGCCCGACGGCACCCTGGTGCTGGGCAATCCGGCCAAGGTGGTCCGGCCCCTTACCCCGGAGGAGATGGCCGGACTGCGCCCCGGCGCGGAGCACTATAGGGAGCTGAGGGAGGAATACCGCTGATGGACGGCTTGCAGGACCTGCGGGGGGAGATTGACGCCATCGACCGGCAGATGGTGGAGCTGTTCCGCCGCCGGATGGACGTGACGGCCCGGGTGGGCCAATACAAGCGGGAGCGGGGCATCCCGGTGCTGGACCAGGCCCGGGAGCGGCAGGTGCTCCAAAACAAGGGGGAGCTGGCGGGGGAGGAGCTGCGCCCCGCCGTCATCACCCTGTACCAGACGGTAATGGCCCTGTCCCGGCGGCAGCAGCGGGATCTGATGGGCCAGGGGGCGGACAACCCCGGCGTCCTGCGCTGGCAGAAGGCCCGGGACAATGCCCGCCGGCCCGTACCCGCCCCCCGGGTGGTGTACCAGGGGGAGCCGGGGGCGTACAGTGAGCAGGCCGCCCTGGACTTCTTCGGCCCCCCTGCAAACGCCGCCGGACTGGAGCAGTTTGAGGACTGCTTCCTGGCCCTGCGGGAGGGGCGGGCGGACTACGCCGTCCTGCCCATCGAGAACAGCTCCACCGGGGCCATCCGGCAGATCTACGACCTGCTCACCCAGTACGAATGCTACATGGTGGGGGAGACCACGGTGAAGGTGGAGCACTGCCTCATGGCCCTGCCGGGGGCCTCGCTGGACACCATCACCCACGTCTACTCCCACGAGCAGGGCCTGTTTCAGTGCGAGCGGTTCCTGAACGCCCACCCCGCCTGGAAGCAGGTGCCCCAGGCGGACACGGCGGGCTCCGCCAAGCTGGTGGCGGACAGCGGCGACCTCACCCGCGCCGCCGTCTGCTCCGCCCGGGCGGCGGAGATCTACGGCCTGGACATACTGGCCCGGGGCATCAACCACAACAGCCGGAACACCACCCGGTTTGTGGTGGTGTCCCCCCGGCTGGAGCTGCGCCCCGGCGCGGACAAGATCAGCACCCTGTTCGTCCTGCCCCACGAGGCCGGGTCCCTCCACGAGATCCTCACCGTGTTCAACCTCCACGGGCTGAACCTGGTGAAGCTGGAATCCCGGCCCCTGCCGGAGCGGAGCTGGGAGTATCTGTTCTTCCTGGAGTTCACCGGACAGCCCGATGATCCGGCGGTCGGCGACGCCCTCCACGAGCTGGCCCAGACCACCGGGGAGTTCCGGGTGCTGGGCTGGTTCCCGTCCAATCTGTACAGGTTCTAAGCCCCCCCACAGGGGGAGGGTGCCGGCCGGAGGCGGGCGGGTGAGGGGGCGGACGTTCGGCGTGTCCTCCTCCGTCACGGCTTCGCCGTGCCGCCTTCCCCCTTCCAGGGAGAAGGCCGAAAGGAGCATACCATGGAACGGAATATCGTTCTCATCGGCATGATGGGCTGCGGCAAGTCCACCGTGGGCGGGCTGCTGGCCCAACGGCTGGGCCGGGAACCGGCGGACACCGACGCCCTCATTGAGGCGCGGCAGGGACGCTCCATCCCGGACATATTCGCCCGGGACGGGGAGCCCGCCTTCCGGGCCATGGAGCTGGAGCTGTGCCGGGAGCTGTCCCGGCGGCGAGGGCTGGTGATCGCCTGCGGCGGCGGCCTGCCCCTCCAGGAGGAGGCCATCGCCGCTTTGCAGGAAAACGGCCTGGTGTTCTGGCTGAACCGGGACCCGGGGGAGACCTATGACGGGCTGGACCTGTCGGGCCGTCCCCTGGCCCAGGGGGGGCGGGAGGACTTCCTCCAACGCTATGAGCGGCGCGCCCCCGTTTACCGCCGCTGGGCGGACTATATCATCCCCTGCGGGGACGGCCCCCAGGAGGCTGAACGCCTGATTTCCACCATTTATTTGGAGGTGTCCCAGTCATGAAATTCCTCATTATCAACGGCCCCAACCTGAACCTGCTGGGCAGGCGGGAGCCGGGAATCTACGGCGATCAGAGCTACGAAGCCCTGTGCGCCCGCATCCGGGAGCACGCCGCCGCCCACCAATCCACGGCGGACTGCTTCCAGTCCAACCACGAGGGGGCCATCATCGACGCCATCCACGCCGCCGACGGGGTGTATGACGCCATCATCATCAACCCCGCCGCCTACACCCACTACAGCTACGCCATCCTGGACGCGCTGAAGGCGGTGGACGTGCCCGCCTACGAGGTGCACATCAGCCACATCGGCCAGCGGGAGCCCTTCCGGGCGGTGTCCGTCACCGCCCCCGCCTGCGTGGGCCAGCTCTGCGGCCACGGGTTTGACGGCTACCTCATGGCCATGGACCACTTTCTGGAGGGCAGAGGATGAGGCTCCAGGTCATCGGCGATCCGGTGCTCCACTCCAAGTCCCCCGTCCTCCACGGGGCCATGCTGTCCGCCCTGGGGCTGGACGCGGCCTATGACGCCCGGGTGGTGCGCCGGGGGGAGCTGCCGGACTACCTGCGCTGGGCCCGGGACCACGGAGTGGCGGGCTTCAACGCCACCATGCCCCACAAGGAGGACCTGCTCCCCCTGCTGGACGGCATGGACCCCGCCGCCCGCCTCACCGGGGCGGTAAACACCGTCTGCCTGCGGGAGGGGGCGTGGGTGGGCTTCAACACCGACGGGGCCGGGGCCTTGTCCGCCCTGGGGGAGGTGCTGGGCTTTGACCCCGCCGGAAGCACCGTCACCCTGCTGGGGGCGGGGGGCGCGGCCAAGGCGGTGGCCCTGGCCTTGGCCCAGGCCGGGGCGGAGCGGGTGCGGGTCTGCAACCGCACCCTGAAGCGGGCCGGGGAGCTGTGCGCCCGGCACCCCCGCCTGACCCCCGCGCCCTTCGATCCGGACACCCTGGAGCGGCTGTGCCGGGGGGCGGATCTGCTGGTGAACTGCACCAGCCTGGGGATGGAGGGGTGCCCCCGCCAGTTCGAGGGCTTCTCCTTCCTGGACGCCCTGCCCCCCCACGGGGCGGTGTTCGATCTCATCTACCACCCGGCGGAGACGGAGCTGCTCGCCCAGGCCCGCCGCCGGGGGCTGCGGACCATGAACGGCCTGCCCATGCTGGTGTGGCAGGCGGTGCTGGCCCTGGAGCACTTTCTGAACCGCCCCCTGGACCGGGGGGCGATGGCGGCGGCAGCGTCCGCCGCGCTGGAACATAAGCAGCTGTTTTGATGTATGAAAAGGAGCACGACATGGAACTGACCGCCAACGCGAAAATCAACCTGACCCTGGACATACTCCGCAAGCGGGAGGACGGCTATCACGAGCTGCAAATGGTGATGCAGGCCGTCACCCTGGCGGACCAGCTCACCGTGGCACCCGCCAAAGGCCCCGAGGGGGACGCGGTGGCCGACCTGCGCTTCCTGCCCACCGGGAACAAGAACCTGGCCCAGGTAGCCGCCGCCGTCTTCCGGCAGGCCACCGGGCTGGGCGGGGAGGTGGACGTGAGCATCCGCAAGCGGGTGCCGGTGTGCGCGGGGCTGGCGGGGGGGAGCGCGGACGCCGCCGCCGTCCTCCGGGCCATGAACGCCCTCACCGGGGCGGGGCTGTCCTTGGAGGAGCTGGCCCGGATCGGGGCGCGGGCAGGCTCCGACGTGCCCTTCTGCGTCCTGGGGGGCACCGCCCTGGCGGAGGGCCGGGGGGAGCGGCTCACCCCGCTGCCCGCCCTGCCCCCCTGCCATATCGTCATCTGCAAGCCCCCCTTCTCCATCTCCACCCCCCAGCTCTTTGGACGGGTGAACGTGCGGAAGATCGTCCGCCGCCCGGACACCCAGGGGGTTCTCGCCGCCCTAAAGGCCGGGGATCTGGCGGGGGTGGCCCGGCGTATGTACAACGTGTTCGAGGACGTGGTGGAACGCCGCCCCGCCGCCGAGATCGCCGCCATCAAGGCCGCCCTCATCGACCGGGGCGCGCTGGGCGCGTCCATGTCGGGCAGCGGCCCCAGCGTGTTCGGCCTGTTCGAGAGGTCGGACGCCGCCCAGGACGCCTTCTCCCTCCTCCGGGAGAGCTTCCGGGACGTGTTTGTCTGCCGGCCCGCCGTACCGGAGGTATAAAAGCCAAGCGCGCCGTCCATACTGTACCTGTCACGGGGCACAGGAAGCCCTCCCCCCGCCGAAGGGCGGGGAGAGGGCCAAGAGCCTCCAACGGTACATAAGGACGGTGCTTTTTATGACTTCTTGCTTCACTCACAGGCTGCGCCGCTGGGAGGCGGCCCTGCTGCTGGCCTTCGGGATCACCCTCACCCTGGGCGTGTGGGCGTCCGCCAGCGAGAGCGCGCTGGCGGGCCAGGTGCTCCGGCTCCATGTGGTGGCCCACTCGGACTCGGAGGCGGACCAGGCCCTGAAGCTGCTGGCCCGGGACGCGGTGCTGGCGGAGGCGTCCCGCCTGCTGGAGGGCGTGTCCCACCGGGCCCAGGCCGAGGCCGTCCTCTCCGGGCGGCTGGATGAGCTGGCCCAGGCCGGGGCGGACGCTCTGGCGGCGGCGGGCTGTTCCCTCCCGGTGGCGGCGGAGATCACCGACCAGTGGTTCCCCACCAAGGCTTACGACGGCTTTTCCCTCCCGGCGGGGCAGTACCGCGCCCTGCGGGTGACCATCGGGGCGGGGGAGGGCCGCAACTGGTGGTGCGTGGTGTTCCCGCCCCTGTGCCTGGGCTCGGTGACGGAGGAGAGCGTGGAGACCGCCGCCGGAGGGGTGCTGTCGGAGGATCAGGTGTCGCTGATCACCGGGCAGGACGGGGGATATGTGCTGAGATTCCGGATCATCGAGTGGTGGGAGGAGCTTTTGCGGAGCTTCGGCGGGTAAGGGGAGGCCCCGGCGCGTCACGCGCCGGGGCCTTGATTTTTTGTTGCGTTTTGTCGGAATGTGTGCTATGCTGTGCTTGGTGCTGCCCGTATTCGGCAGGCGGTGAAGCCCTCCTGACAGGGGGCACTTCTTGCCCCCTGATCCTCGGAAAGGGGGGCTGCGATGTGACAACTTCGGAAGTTTTCCAGCTTTGCCTGGTCATCATCGGCATTTGCGGCCTGTTCCTACAGGTATATAGCAAAAAGAAGTAACCGCCCCATAGCTTCCCCAAGCCAAGCGGTTACTTCTGTGGCGTAAGGGGGCTCGCCGTCTGCCGGCAGCACCCTTTCTATGTTATTAGTATAACCGCACAACAGGAAATTGTCAAGGCTCTGCCGCCCCGGCGCGTCACGCGCCGGGGCCTTTTAGTCCTGTTCCTCCTCCCGGAGCTCCTTCAAGCGGTCCTCCACCATGGTGACTACAATATTATTAAAGCTGGTGTTGTACTTTTTCGCGAGCTGATCGATTTCGGCAATGACGCTCCGCTTCAAATAAATGCTTTTATAGGCCGATTCCACTTTATTGCGCGTTTTCTTGGGCTCAAAAGGCATCCCGCATCACCTCATAGAATATTTTAATATATATTCTATGAGGTTCATAACAGATAAATTTACATTGTATTTATAAGTGATAAATTGTATAATGAGTTCGAGGTGAGAAAGATGATAGATTATAAAGAAATGTACTTCCACTTGATGCACGAAACCGCCCGGGCCATCAGCCTTATGCAGAAAGCCCAGCAGGACTGCGAGGAACTATACTTAAACGCCACGGACACCCCCGTGGTGCTCCTGGAGCCAAAAGAGGAGCCCGGGAAAGAGTGATGCCAGCCCTGGCAAAATTTTTTCCCGTTTTTTTCAAAAAGGGTCTTTACAAACGGGACAAACTGTGTTAGTATCCTTAACAGGAATTATTCCTATTAAGCTCTCACCAACGACAAGGATTTGTTTTTATGGCAATCGTCCGACAGAGCAAAAAGCGGGACGCCCTGCTGGCCCTGCTCCGGAACACCGACACCCACCCCTCGGCGGACCAGGTGTACCAGGCCCTCAAGCCCGGCTACCCCGGCCTGAGCCTGGCCACTGTCTACCGCAACCTGTCCCAGCTGTGCGAGCAGGGGCTGGCGGTCCGGGTGGGCACGGTGAACGGACAGGAGCGGTACGATGGCCGGACCCGTCCCCACGCCCACTTTATTTGCAACCGCTGCGGCCGGGTCGCCGACCTGCCCCCACTAACCCCGGGGGAGGACTGGGTGGAACGGCTGGGCGTGCAATACGGATTCACGGCGGAACGCTGTGAGTTCATCGTCCGCGGCCTGTGCGAGGGCTGCGAAGATTTTTAACAATTGGAGGAAATTTATCATGAAAAAATGGATCTGCCCCGTGTGCGGCTATGTTTATGAGGGTGAGAACCCCCCCGCCGAGTGCCCCGTGTGCCATGTCGCCGGCTCCAAGTTCACGCTCCAGGAGGGCGAGATGAAGCTGGCCGCCGAGCATGAGTACGGCATCTACGCCAAGACCGTGAAGAACAACCCCGACATCAGCGACGAGGACAAGAAGTATATCTTCGAGCAGCTGATGGCCAACTTCAACGGCGAGTGCGGCGAGGTGGGAATGTACCTGTGCATGGCCCGGATCGCCGCCCGGGAGGGCTACCCCGAGGTGGCCCTGTACTGGGAGAAGGCCGCCTATGAGGAGGCCGAGCACGCCGCCAAGTTCGCCGAGCTGCTGGGCGCGGATCTGGAGCCCAACATGACCGCCAGCACCGCCAAGAACCTGGCCTGGCGGGTGGACTGCGAGTTCGGGGCCACCAAGGGTAAGTTCGATCTGGCCGCCTGCGCCAAGAAGAACGGCCTGGACGCCATCCACGACACCGTCCACGAGATGGCCCGGGACGAGGCACGCCACGGCAAGGCGCTCAAGGGCCTGCTGGAGCGGTACTTCAAGTAAGGTTCTTAGAGCCTGTTTAAAATCTATCAAAACGCCATCCCGGCACATCTTTTTCCGCTGGGCCGCGTTGACTTGACTTGAAATACACAAAGTATTCCTGCGTCAAATCGCCTTGCCCAGCGAAAAAATCTGCGCCTGTCTGGCATTCCGCCAGATTTTAAACAGGCTCTTACACCTGAGCGGGTGGGCCTTTCGGCCCACCCGCTTTTTTTGTGGAAAAAAGGAGGAATCTTTCCCGCTGACTTCTCAATCAATTATAACAAAGTGGATTTTGGAAAAGTGGAATATATGAGGGGCGGTTTCCCGCGTTTTTCAAGTATCGTTAATAGTTTACATAAACGCTGCCTTTTTCAAGCTGGACATCATCGCTCCACCACAACGTAATTGTACCTGAATTTTTGTTGTAGGTATAATCACGATCCCATTCCTCTGAACCATCGTCAGGAATAAAGTGAATCGTATCACTTTTCACTTCAAATGTTCCAGTGTCTTGTTCCATGTCCTTGGAGCCCCGTGTACCACCAGTAGTATAGCTATTACCCTTGAACATAATATATTTGCTTATGTTGACACCCTGAAAAGTCCATTCCGCGACCCATGTGCCTTGCAGGGCGTCACGTACATCGTCATTGTTCCCTCCACAAGCAGCAAGGGAAAGACACATAACTATCGTAAGAAGCAGCGCGCTTAGTCTTTTCATGGTTCATTTCTCCTTTTCCTGTGATTGATTTCCAACTGCAATACGGATATTTGCGGCGAACCTTTTACTGCCCGCCCCCTCCCGTCTGGAGAATCACTTCTTTTCGTATGTCACCTCAAGGCCATCGTCCGGATGATACGTCCAGGACACCTTATACTTGTCCGTCTCCTCACTCTGCCGCCCCATCAGGGCGGAGGTTTTCAGCATTTTGGAATATACGGAGTCGTTAAAGCCCAATTCCTTATTGGCGTATTTGATGGCTTCCAGCGCGTTCTTTTGCGTATCGGACTGCAGGAGCTTCACCACGGCCTCATCCATACCATCGAAGTAGTCCGGGTAGGTGTCAATAGTGAAATAGTTGCCGCTTCCGGACACCTGGCCCGCGATATGGACGCATTCCTCTCTCACCTGTTCAAATTTGGACTTATGCAGCAGGGTAAACGCGACCACAACCACCACAACAGCGATTACCCCCAAAATAATGCCCGCCTTCCTGGTGAGCCTGGGCTTTTTGGCCGGGGCCTTCGCGCCGTGCTCCGTGGGCGGGACATCTCCCGCGCCGCGCGGCTCCTGCGGCTCGCTCATTTGTTCCTCCTGCTTTTCAAGCTGATCGTTCATAAGTAATCTCTCCTTCCCTATGTTTTTGCCAAATTTATGTATTGATTCTACTCCACCCAGGGGGGCGTGTCAATTAACTGGCTGCATAGTGTTGGGCATTTTTGCCCCCCTCCATCCTCTTGTAAAACCGCACCTCTTTTGATATAATATCGTGAAAACGCCGCGGGACGCGGCAGGCGAAAGGAAGCGGACGCCATGGCGGAGGAAAAAAACAGCTCCCTGCCCGGAGGGCAGGAGCAGGACGCAATGATGGTCTATATCAATCCCGAGGTCATCCAGAGCCTGGCCGACGTGTCGGCCAAGAAGGAGCAGTCCTTCCGGGAGCTGCTGGAGGCCGCCGAGGAGGGCGATCTGGACGCCCAATACAAGGTGGGCATGAACTACTGCAACGGCACCGGAGGCGCGCCCCGGGACGGGGAGCTGGCCTTCCAGTGGTTCACCCGGGCGGCGGAGGGGGACCACATCTCCGCCCAGTACAGCCTGGGCCTGTGCTGGCTGCGGGGCATCGGCGTGGAAAAGGACCCGGAGCGGGCGGTGCGGGAGCTGACCGTGGCGGCGGACCAGGGCTATCCCCCCGCCCAGTGCGAGCTGGGCCTGTGCTATGAGATCGGCACCGGGATCGAAATGGATAAGCTCCGGGCGGCGGAGCTGTACCGGGAGGCGGGGGAGGCGGACTACGCCCCCGCCCAGTGTAACCTGGGCTTCTTCTACTACCGGGGCATCGGGGTGGAGAAGGACTACGCCGAGGCGGTGGCCTGGTTCGCCAAGTCCGCCCAGCAGGAGTATCCCCGGGCCCAGACCCTCTTGGGCGAGTGCTTCGAGGCCGGCCTGGGGGTGGAGAAGGACGAGGCCAAGGCGGTGGAGCTGTACCGCGCCGCCCACGAGCAGGACTACGACGCGGGCACCTGCGCCCTGGGCGTGTGCTACGACCGGGGCATCGGCGTGGAAAAGGACGAGGCCAAGGCCGCCCAGCTGTACCGCCACGCCTCCGACGAGGGCTTCCTCCGGGGCACCTTCCTGCTGGCCCAGTGCTATGAGTACGGCACCGGGGTGGAGAAGGACGAGGCCCAGGCCGCCCAGCTCTACCAGCAGGCCAGCGGGGACGAGGACGACGACTATCCCCCCGCCATCTGCGCCCTGGGCCTGTGCTACGAGCTGGGCACCGGGGTGGAGCAGGATATGCCCCGCGCGGTGGAGCTGTACCGGAAGGCGGCGGACCGGGGCTATGTCCCCGCCCAGTGCAACCTGGGCTTCTGCTACTACCGGGGCATCGGCACCGAGGTGGACGACAAGGAGGCCGTCCACTGGTTCGAGCTGGCGGCGGAGGAGGGCTACCCCCGGGCCCTGGGCCTGCTGGGGGACTGCTACGACTTCGGCTACGGCGTGGAGGCCGACCAGGAGAAGGCCTTCCGCCTCTATCAGGCCGCCAGCGACGGGGGCTATCCCCCCGCCACCTGCTCCCTGGGCCTGTGCTACGAGCTGGGCCGGGCGGTGGAGCAGGACCTGGACCGGGCGGTGGAGCTGTACCAGCAGGCCGCCGACGCCGGGGACGCCCGGGCCCAGTGTAACCTGGGCTTCTGCTACTACCGGGGCATCGGCGTGGCGGAGGACAACGATCAGGCCGCCTTCTGGTTCGACAAATCCGCCCAGCAGGGCCACGGCAGGGCGTTGTTCCTGCTGGGCCAGTGCTACGAGGCGGGGTTCGGCGTGGCCCAGGACCCGGCCAAGGCAGTGGATCTGTACATACAGGCGGACGAGAAGGGCCACCCCCAGGGCACCTGCGCCCTGGGCCTGTGCTACGAGCTGGGCACCGGGGTGGAGCAGGACAAGGCCAGGGCGGTGGAGCTGTACCGGAAGGCCGCCCAGGCGGGGGAGGCCCGTGCCCAGTGCAATCTGGGCTTCTGCTACTACCAGGGCATCGGCACCGAAATGGATGACAGGGAGGCGGTGAAGTGGTTCCAGGCCGCCGCCGAGCAGGGCTACCCCAGGGCCCTCCAGCTGCTGGGCGAGTGCTATGACAACGGCTACGGCGTGGAGCAGGACGAAACCAAGGCGGTGGAGCTGTTCCGGCAGTCCCACGAGGCGGGCTTCCCGGCGGGCACCTGCTCCCTGGGCCTGTGCTACGAGCTGGGCACCGGGGTGGAGAAGGACGAGGCCAAGGCGGTGGAGCTGTACCGTCAGGCGGCGGAGGCGGGCTTTATCCGCGCCCAGTGCAACCTGGGCTTCTGCTATTACCAGGGCATCGGCACCGGGGAAAACGATCAGGAGGCCGTCAAGTGGTTTGCCAAGGCCGCCGAGGCGGGCCAGGCCAGGGCGCAGCACCTGCTGGGCGAGTGCTATGAGAACGGCTACGGCGTGGAGCAGGATCTGGAGCGGGCGGTGGAGCTGTACCGGAAGGCCCATGAGCAGCACTACGCCTCCGCCACCTGCGCCCTGGGCACCTGCTACGAGTTCGGCAAGGGCGTGGTGGCGGACAAGGCCCGGGCCGCCGCCCTCTACAAGGAGGCGGCGGAGGCGGGCAGCTCCTGGGGCCAGTGCAACTACGGCTTCTGCCTGTACCAGGGCATCGGCGTGGAGATGGACGACGGCGAGGCGGTGCAGTGGTTCCGCAAGGCGGCGGAGCAGGGAAGTGCCCGGGCCCATTTCCTGCTGGGCGAGTGCCACGAGTACGGCTACGGCGTGGAGCGGGACATGGACGAGGCCTTCCGGCTGTATGAGATCGGCCACAGGGGGGGCTACGCCGCCTCCACCTGCTCCCTGGGCCTGTGCTACGAGCTGGGCCGGGGCACGGCGGAGGACAAGGCCAAGGCCCGGGACCTCTACGAGCAGGCCGCCAAGCGGGGGAACGCCCGGGCCCAGTGCAATCTGGGGTTCTTCTACTACCACGGCATCTCCGTGGAGGAGGACGACGCCCAGGCCGCCCAGTGGTTCGCCCGGGCCGCGGAGCAGGGCTACCCCAGGGCGGAGTTCCTGCTGGGGGAGTGCTATGAGAACGGCTACGGCGTGGAGCAGGACCCCGGCGAGGCGGTGCGGCTGTATACCCGGTCCGACAAGGGCGGGCACTCGGACGGCACCTGCTCCCTGGGGGAGTGCTTCCTCCAGGGCCTGGGCACGAAGCAGGATCAGGCCCAGGCCGTCCGGCTCTTTCAGAAGGCCGCCGGCAAGGGCAATACCCGCGCCGCCTACCTGCTGGCCCAGTGCCTGGAGGAGGGCACGGGGACAGCCCGGGATCTGAAGCAGGCCCGGGAGCTTTACCAGAAGGCGGCGGACCAGGGCCACAAGAAGGCCAAGGAGGCCCTGGCGCGGCTGGACACGGTCCAGGACGCCCCGGCCAAGCCCGCCAAGCCGGAGCCCAAGAAGGAGCGCAAGGGCTGGTGGCCCTTCGGGAAAAAATAACCCGCCATATACAGCGAGAGGGGGGACGGGACGGTGGAGCTGCTTCAAAAACAGGTGCAGCAGCTGGACCAGCGGCAGATCCAGCGGCTGGAGGTCTTACAGATGGGCGCGCTGGAGCTGCGGGAGTATTTACAGGAGCTGTCCCAGGAAAACCCGGTGGTGGATCTGAACGATCCGGCTCCCCCGGCGGACACCGGGCGGGAGGACCTCCAGCTCCAGCACCTGCGCTGGCTGGCGGACAACGACCGCCAGAACCGCTATTACCAGGGCCTGTGGGAGTATGAGGACGACCCCATCGCCCGGATCGGCGTGGGGGGCGGGCTGGAGGAGACTCTCCCCCAGTTCCTCTCCCGGCAGGTGGACCGGATGGGGCTGGACGGGGACACCGCCCGGACGGTGTCCTTCCTGGCCTCCTGCCTGGACGGGGACGGCTACCTCCGCCCGCCCCTGGACGAGCTGGCGGCGGACAGCGGCATCCCCCTGCCCCTGCTGGAGCGGGGGGCCGCCCTGCTGCGCACCCTGGAGCCCGCCGGGGTGGGGGCGGACAGCCTGTCCCAGTGCCTTGCCCTCCAGCTGGAGCGGGCGGGGGTGGACGGGCCCGCCCTGGCCATCGTCCGGGATCATCTGGAGCCGCTGGCCCGGTGCCGTTACCGCTGCATCGCGGACAGGCTGGGCATCCCGGTGGACCAGGTGCTGTCCGCCCTGAAAACCATCCGGGAGCTGGACCCCAGGCCGGGGGCGGTGTTCGACCAGCCCGGCCCCGCCCCCTACGTCTACCCCGACCTGTTCGTGGTGGAGGAAAACGGCCGCTTCACCGCCCGGGCCAGGGCGGGGGAGCCCGCCTTCCAGATCAACGGCTACTACAAGGAGCTGCTGGCCAGCTCGGGCCAGCCGGAGGTGAAGGACTACCTGCGCAAAAAGGTGCAGGCCGCCCAGGACGTGCTGGGGGCCATCGCCCAGCGGCGGGACACCCTGCTGCGCTGCGCCCAGGCCATCGTGGACCGGCAGGAGGACTTTTTCCGCCGGGGGGAGCAGGCCCTGCGCCCCCTGCGGATGGCGGACGTGGCGGACGCGGTGGGCATACACGAGTCCACTGTCAGCCGGGCCGTCCGGGAGAAATACCTCCAGTGCCAGCGGGGGGTGTACCCCCTGGGGTACTTCTTCTCCCGGGGCGGGGCCGGGGGGGACATGGGGGGCGCGGCGGCCAAGGCGGCCCTGCGCCGCCTCATCGACGGGGAGGACAAGGCCCATCCCCTGTCCGACCAGAAGCTGTGCGAGGCCCTGGCGGCGGAGGGCTGCCCCATCTCCCGGCGGACGGTGGCCAAGTACCGGGACGAGCTGAACCTGCCGGGGGTGTCGGGGCGGAAGGCCCGGTGAGGGAAAAACAGCGCGGCGGGAGGATATCCTCCCGCCGCGGTTTCGTTCCATAGGGCTTTGCCCGCATGATTCCAACCGGCCGGCCCGGGACGGGTGGGCGTCCCGCCCCGGCGGCCCGCTGGAAACATAAAAAGCGGTGTCGAGTTCAAAGTACCCAACACCGCCTTGAAAAAATCAACGCGAACACAGGACCCATCCCACCCGTTTTTTCCCGCCTTGCTATTCCGGCGGAAAACGGATATAATAGGCCCGTGGTACGATCAGAGATCGCTGTGTTGAGTGGTGCCGTCACTCGCGCAGGGCCGTGGGGTGTCGTTACCACCCCATGGCCTGCCGCCTTTTATGCTTCCATCCCAATTCTATCTGATCCCGGCGGAAAAAGCAAGAGCTTTTTGCCCCGGACAAAACGCCGCACCCCCCGATGATAACCGGAAAAAACCGCCGCCCGGACCGATCCGGACGGCGGTTATTTTACTTCACCAGGCAGGCCGCGGTTTTCGCCGCCACCCGGGCGTTGTTGAACACCAGCTGAATGTTGGAGTCCAGGCTGTCCCCCCCGGTGAGCTCCTTCACCTTGGCCAGCAGGAAGGGGGTGGTCTCCTTGCCGTGGATGCCGTTGGCCTTGGCCTGGGCCAACGCCTCGCTGATGGCAGTGTTGATCACCGCCGGGTCCATGGAATACTCCTCCGGGATGGGGTTGGCCACCAGCATACCGCCCTCGAAGCCCAGCTCCAGGCTGGCCCGGAAGGCCGCCGCCAGCTCCTCCGGGGTGTCCACCCGGTAGTCCACCTGGAAGCCGCTGTGCCGGGTGTAGAAGGCGGGCAGCTCGGAGGTGCCGAAGCCCAGCACGGGCACGCCGTGGGTCTCCAGGTACTCCAGGGTCAGCCCCAGGTCCAGGATGGACTTGGCCCCGGCGCACACCACCATGACGGGGGTATGGGCCAGCTCCTCCAGGTCGGCGGAGATGTCCATGGTGGTCTCCGCCCCCCGGTGGACGCCGCCGATGCCCCCGGTGGCAAACACCTTGATGCCCGTCATGTGGGCGATGATCATGGTGGTGGTGACGGTGGTGGCCCCGTCCTGCCCCCGGGCGCACAGCACCGCCAGATCCCGGCGGCTGGCCTTGGCGACGGACGTGCCCGCCCTGCCCAGGTGCTCAATCTCCTCCTTGGAGCAGCCCGCCTTCAGCCGCCCGCCGATAATGGCGATGGTGGCGGGGACCGCCCCGTTCTCCCGGATGATCCGCTCTACCGCCAGGGCGGTTTCCACGTTCTGGGGGTAGGGCATTCCGTGGGAGATGATGGTGGACTCCAGGGCCACCACGGGCCTGCCCTCCGCCAGGGCCTGGGCCACCTCGGGGGATACGTCCAGATACTTGTTCAATGCCATGGGTAAAACCTCCTGATAATATTGGTATGGGTTCTGTTCTTGTCTGTAGGGGAGGGGTTTGCCCCTCCCGCCTGGAAGGGCCGGAAAGCCTTCCCCCTCGCAGGGGGAAGGTGCCCCCGAAGGGGGCGGATGAGGGTGCGCAAAGGGGATGCGCCCTGGGTTTCCTGCCGGAGAACGGGCGCGCCATCCGCCCGTCACGGCTCCGCCGCGCCGCCCGCCCCCCTCTGGGGAGAGGGCCGAAGGCCCATCCGCGCCGCCAGCGTCTCCGGGCACAGGGCGGCGTTGATGGTCTCGCCGCTCTCCATGGCGATGGAGGCGGCGGCGGACCCCGCCCGGGCGGTGCCCTCCAGATCCGTGCCCTCCAGGTAGGCCCAGGCCAGGGCCGCCATGAAGGCGTCCCCGCAGCCGGTGGTGTTCACCATCCGCCCCGGCAGGCAGGGCAGGCGGACCCGTCCGCTGTGGTCCGCCGCCAGCACCCCGTCCCCGCCCAGGGAGAGGAACACCCGGCGAAGGCCCGTGTCCAGCAGCTTGTCCGCCGCCCGGTTCAGGCTGTCCTCGTCCGTGATCCTCACCCCGGACAGCAGCTCCGCCTCCAGGCGGTTGGGCTTCAGGGTGTGGAGCCTGCCCAGCACCGGGCGCAGCTTCTCCGCCTTGGCGGTGGACACCGGGTCGGCAAAGACGGGGGGCGCGGCGTGCTCGGCGATCCAGGCGATGGCGTCGGCGGGGAGGTTGGCGTCCACCACCACCAGCTGGGCGTTTTGCAGGAGCTGGGCCCGGGAGGACAGGAAGGCCGGGGTGACGTGCTCATAGATGTCCATGTCGGACAGGGCCAGCTCCATCTCCCCGGTCTGGTTGGCGATGAACAGGTAGGTGGAGGTGCGCCCCCCGGGCACCTGGAGGGACCGGCTGATGTCGATGCCCAGCTCCCCGCAGGAGGCGGCGATGCGCTGGGCGTACAGGTCGTCGCCGAAGGCGGTGAGCAGGCGGGTGTCCACCCCCAGCAGGGCCATGTTGTGGGCGATGTTCCGGCCCACGCCGCCTAAGCTCATCCGCACCACGCCGGGGTTGGAGTCGGCGGGCACCAGCGGCCCGGCGGACACGCCGCCGATGTCCATATTCGCCCCGCCCACCACCACGGCGTAGGGCGCGGAGGAGACGATATAGCCCTTCCCGGCGATGTGGCCCTTCTTCATCAGGTTGGATATGTGCACCGCCACCGACGACCGGGCGATGCCCGCCTTGTCCGCCAGCTCCTGCTGGGAGATCAGGGGGTTTTCCTCAATCCACCGGAGGATCTGCCGTTCCCGCTGGGTCATGGGCCTCACTCCTAAACTTTTCTTTCTGTGATAAGCATATGCTTATCACAGGGTTTTGTCAAGCGGTTTTTTCCGGTTTGGCAAAAAAATGCCCGCCGGAAAACCGGCGGACACTTGACAGACGTTCAGGCGCGGGGCCAGTCACGGGCTGATCACAAGATACACGTTCTCCACAGGGTACACAGCCGTCCGCCACATCCCCTCGAGTTCCCCCGCTCTGACCCTCCGGTTATACCAGCCGCCCTCCGCGTTGGCATTTTCCGCCATAGAGTCCGCCAGGTAGAGGAACTCCCCGTCATATCCGGCGATCACCACATAGTGGGTGTCGCCGGGTATGCTCACGAAGGCGATCACGGACGCCCCCGCCGCCAGACGCCGCTTCACCGTCTCAACGCTGCCGTGGAACGCCTCCGCCTGATATCCATACTCCCGGAACAGAGCGGCCACGCTGCCCGCGGAAACGAAGCCCAGCACCCGGCGTATCCGGGGATACAGCTCGGCGGACGTAACCTCCCGCCCCAGCTGCCGCATCACATAGGCCGCGGCGCAGGCGGAGCACTCGTCTCCCGTTTGAAGCTCCACATAGTTCTCTCCGCCGGGAAAAAAGGCCGGGGGAATATCCCCCGCCGGAGCCGTGTCCTCCGGGGGGACGCGCCCCAGCAGCAGCCCGGCCCCGGCCAGGCATACCGCGCAAAGCCCGCAGGCCAGGCCAAGGATCACCCGCCGTTTCATGCTCAGCCCAGCAGCAGCTTGTCGTCCGCCTCGTCGGACCCCGTGGCCTGCCCGAACTTGGCCAGCAGCTGCTCCACCGTGAGCTTCTTCTTGTCCTCCCCTTTGATGTCCAGGGCGATCCGCCCCTCGTACATCATGATCAGCCGGTTGCCGTGGACGATGGCGTCCTTCATGTTGTGGGTGATCATCAGGGTGGTGAGCCTGTCCTTCCCCACGATCCGCTCGGTGGCGTCCAGCACCTTGGCGGCGGTCTTGGGGTCCAGGGCGGCGGTGTGCTCGTCCAGCAGCAGCAGGTCGGGCTTGCGCAGGGCGGCCATCAGCAGGGTCAGCGCCTGGCGCTGGCCGCCGGACAGCAGCCCCACCTTGGAGGTGAGCCGGTCCTCCAGCCCCAGGTCCAGGATCTTCAGCAGCTCCCGGTACTCCTCCCGCTCCTCCCGCCCGATGCCGGGGCGGAGGGTTCGCTTACGCCCCCGGCGGGCGGCCAGGGCCAGGTTTTCCTCGATCTGCATGGTGGCGGCGGTGCCCATCATGGGGTCCTGGAACACCCGGCCGATATACCTGGCCCGCTTGTGCTCGGGCAGGCGGGTCACGTCCGTGCCGCCGATGGAGATGGAGCCGGAGTCCACCGGCCACACCCCCGCCACCGCGTTGAGCAGGGTGGACTTGCCCGCCCCGTTGCCGCCGATGACGGTGACGAAATCCCCGTCGTTCAGGGTGAGGGACACCCCCCGGAGGGCCGCCTTTTCGTTGACGGTGCCGGGGTTGAAGGTTTTATAGACATTCTGTACGTCAAGCATTGGCCCTCTCCCCCTTCCGCGCGGGCCTGGCGGCCCTGGAGAAGTACCGCCCCTTCCAGTGGGGCACCGCCAGGAACAGGGCCACCACCAGGGCGGTGAGCAACTTCAGATCGTCGGTGGACAGCCCCAGCCGCAGCACAAACTGGATCACGATATAGTAGATCACCGCGCCGACGGCGCAGGCCAGCAGCTTCAGCGCGAAGTTGCGGAATACCTTGGAGAACAGCACCTCGCCGATGATCACGGCGGCCAGGCCGATGACAATGGCGCCCCGGCCCATGTTCACGTCGGCAAAGCCCTGGTACTGGGCCAGCAGTGCCCCGGCCAGGGCCACCAGGGCGTTGGACACCATCAGCCCCAGCACCTTGCACAGGCTGGTGTTGATGCCCTGGGCCCGGGCCATATTGCCGTTGGACCCGGTGGCCCGCAGGGAGCAGCCCAGCTCGGTGCCGAAGAACCAGTACAGCGCGGCGATGACCGCCGCCACAAAGACCGCCAGCGGGATCAGCGGGTTGTTCAGGGCCAGCTCCCGCACGTAGCGGGCGGACACCAGCAGGCCGTATTTGTCCACGCTGACGGGCAGGTTGGCCTTGCCCGCCCCCGTCCCCCAGCCCATGAGGCGCAGGTTCACCGAGTACAGGGCCAGCTGGGTCAGGATGCCGGACAGGATGGCGGGGATGCCGCAGGCGGTGTGGAGCAGCCCGGTGACCAGCCCCGCCAGCATTCCCGCCAGCACGGAGCAGGCCATGGCCAGTCCGATGGGCGCGCCGTTGATGGTGAGCAGGACGCACACCGCCGCCCCGGTGCCCAGGGAGCCGTCCACCGTCAGGTCGGCCACGTCCAGGATTTTATAGGTGATATACACGCCGATGGCCATCACGCCCCAGGCGAGGCCCTGGGCCGCCGCCCCCGGCATGGAGTTGAGCAGAGAAGTCAGGAATGCCATGAAGTTCCCTCCGTTTGGGTGGGTTTTTGGGATTATTCGGCGGCGATGGCCTCATAGCCCTCGGGGGCGGCGATGCCCAGGGCCTCGCAGTTGGCGGCGTTGTACTTCTTCACCACCTGGGGGGCGGATTTCACGGGCATGGTGGAGATATCCGCCCCGTTTGCCAGGATTTCATAGGCCATTTCCCCGGCAATATGGCCGATGTCGTAGTAGCTGATGGTCAGGGTGGCCACGCCGCAGCCCTTGCACAGCCCTTCCTCCCCGGCAATGACGGGCACCTTGGCGGGCAGCACCACGTTGGCGATGGCCTCGGTGTTCTTGGCGGCGGTGTTGTCGGTGGGGATATAGATCACGTCGCTGCCGTCGCAGGCGGTCTGGGCCACGGAGGCCACGTCGTTGGTGTCGGTAAAGGCGAAGCGGCTGACGGAGTAGCCCATCTCCTTCAGATAGCCCTCGATCACGTCGCACTGGTAGACGGAGTTGGGCTCGCCGGAGCAGTAGAGCAGGCCCACGTTTTGGGCGTCGGGGAACAGCTCGTGGAGCATCTCGGCCTGCTGGTCCAGGGGGGCCAGGTCGGAGGTGCCGGAGATGTTGCCCCCCACGGTGCCGCTCCAGTTCTCCAGCTCCAGGGCGGTGGCGTAGTCGGTGACGGAGGTGCCCAGAATGGGGATGTCCGCGGTGGCGGAGTGGGCGGCCTGGAGGGATCCGGTGGCGTTGGCCAGGATCAGATCCACGTTCTCAGACAGGAAGCCGTTGATGATGGTGGGGCAGTTGGCGGTGTCGCCGGAGGCGTTGCCCTCCTTGAAGGCCACGCCGTCCTGGCCCAGCTTCTCCACCAGGGCGTCCTTGAAGCCCTGGGTGGCGGCGTCCAGGGCGGGGTGCTGGTCCTGCTGGCAGATGCCCACGGTGTACTTGCCCCCGGCGGGCTCGCCCTGGGAGCCTTTGGTCTCGGGGGGCTGGGAATTTTCCGCGCCGGGGCCGGCGCAGGCCGCCAGGGACAGTGCCATGACCGCCGCCAGCAGCAGCGCGGTTAGTTTGGACAGTTTTTTCATTCTGAATTCCTCCATTTGGGTTGCTTTACTGCTTTTAGCCGTCAAAGTAACGGCGGCAAAAAGCCAGGCCCGAAGGCCCACGCCTGACAGTATAATGCTTTAACGCGCTGGTGTCAAGAAAAATCGTCCCGGCCCGCCGTTTTTGTCGGATGGGCAGGTGTTCCTGCTGTTCCGGGCAGCATAAAAGGGAATTGCCGTTTGAACTTTACTCCCTGTGATGCTATACTTGATCCATATATGGATCAAGCAAAAGAGAAACGCTATCATAGGCACTATCCAAAGCGGGATTAGGAGGAGGAGCCCCATGAAGATTAGAAGGGCGGCAGAGCATGAGCTGCTGGAATTGTGGGGATATGAACGTATGGATACCGCTTCTTCCAACGCAAAATTCTTCTGCGGCAGCATGAAAAGAGGGAATGCCGAATTTTGGACGCTGGATTGCGGCGGAGAGCTGGTTGGGGAGCTGTATGTTTTCTATGACCTGGAGGACAAGGATTTTGCAGATGGCGAACAAACCGCATATCTCTGCGCTTTTCGGGTTAGGGCGGATTTCCGTGGTCAGGGATTCGGGACAAAGCTGATCCGCCGCGTGATGGAGCACATAAAGGATTTAGGATATCAAAGGGTATCGATTGGTGTCGATGCCGCAGATACGGCTAACATTCGCCTCTATAAGCGGCTTGGCTTTACAATAAAGGTAAAAGAGTGCGCGGAAGATCCTTGTGACCGGGATGAAACGATGCGGCCGAGATCATGTCCTTGTTTTTGGCTGTTATATCATAATCTGTCCGGCTGACCTCTAATTTTTGCGGGGATTTGGACGATTTCCAACAAGCAAACGCCGCCCGTCGGCCCAACCCGCCGAAAAACACCCTGATCCGGAAGTGCTCGACTTCCGGATCAGGGTGCTTTTCCGTATCATACAAACGCCCCGGCGTCATAGGGAGCGGGCCGGTGAGGACACCGGCCCCTGCAACCAACGCCGCACCCGCAGGGGCCGATGTCCCCATCGGCCCCCGCCATCCCCGCCCCGGGACGCATTACAGCTCCACCGCCCGCCCCACGGAGAAGAACCACAGGCATTTCCGCCCCACCGTCACCCCCGCCGCCTGGGACAGGGCGCGGCTGTACGCCTCCAGCTGGGGGCGGTAGTCCTCCGCCCGCCCCGCCAGCTCCTCCAGGCCCACCCGGTCGGTCTTGAAGTCCAACGCCGCGGCGGTGCCGTCCTCCTGGACGAACCAGCAGTCCACCACCCCCTGAAGCAAGACCTCCTCCCCCGGCTCCGCTCCCGGGTAATAGTCCGCCGCAGGGCACAGCAGGGAGAATTTGAACTCCCGCTCCACCCGGGGGGACCGCCGCAGCTCCCGGCCCAGCTCCGACTGGAAAAAGGCCAGGATGTCCGCCGGATTCACCGCGTTCCCCTGCTGGGGGGTGATGTACTGCCCCTCCACCAGCCGGGTGATCTCGTCCGCGATCTGGGTAAAGGAGCCTGTCCTGCCGTAATCCAGGTACTGCATCACCATATGCAGGGCGGTGCCCTTCTGGGCGGGGGTGAGGGGCCGCTCCCCCTGGAACACCGGGCGGCGCAGGGTGGTCTGGGGCGGGGCGGGGGACAGCTCCACCCCGTTTTCCGCCGCCTCGCTGTCCTTCTCCCGGCCCTTGAGCTGGGTGGCGGTGAGCTTGGAGGGGATGTCCGCGCTCCCCCGGTGGGGATACCGCCACGCCAGCCGCTCCCCCAGCCCCGCCGGGAGGGACACGCCCGCCCCGGCCCGCCCCGCAGCCCCGCCGCCCAGTCCCACCGGGGCGGTAAAGTCCCCGGCGGACAGCAGGCGCACGTCCCAGGGCAGGCCCCCGTCCTCCGGGGGCTGGGGACGGGGGCCGTCCAGCCCCGCCCACAGGGCCGTGCTGTCCCCCCGGCACAGCACCGGAGCCAGCACCCACTCCGCCATGGACCGGGCGGAGGCCATCTGCCGGGGGGGCGGCGGGCACTGGGCCTGCACCGCCAGGGACGCCAGCCCGCCCCCCCGCCCGTTGACGGCGGAAAACAGAATCAGCTTGTGCTCCGCCCGGGTCATGGCCACGTAGAGCAGCCGCAGCTCCTCCGAGCGCAGCTCCCGCCGGAGGCGGAGGGCCAGGGCGTCCCGGGCGGCGGTGGTGTACCGCAGGCCCCGCCCCCGGTCCACCCGCTTGGGGCCCAGGCCCAGCTCCGGGTGGAACAGGACGGTGGCCTTGGCGTTGGCCTCGTTGAACTGCCGGTCCAGGCCGCACAGCAGCACCACCGGGAACTCCAGCCCCTTGGAGCGGTGGATGGACAAAATCCGCACGCCGCCCCCCTCCCCGCCGGGAACGGGCACCGGGATGCCGTTCTCCGCCATCCGGCTCAGGTGGAGCAGGAAGGCCATCAGCCCCCGGTGGCCCCCGGACTCAAACCGGGCCGCCTCGTCGTACAGGGCCATCAGGTTGGCCCGCCGCCGCTCCCCGTCCGGCAGGGCGGCGAACACCGCGGGCACGTCCAGCCGCCCGTAAATGTGCCACAGCAGGCGGTGGCTGCCCTCCTCCGCCGCCAGCTCCCGCAGCTCGGACAGCAGGGCCAGCAGATCCGCGCAGTCCTCCTCCCCCCGGGCCGCCCCGGCGGTGAGGCAGTCGTACACCGAGCCGCCCCCCACTGACCGGAGCTGGGCCAGCCGGTCGGGGGTGAAGCGGAACAGGGGGGAGCGCAGGGCCGCCAGCAGGGCCACGTCCTGCCGGGGGTTGTCCAGCACCTGGAGGAGGGCCACCGCCACGGCGATCTCGGTGGTGCCGAAGAACTCCTGGCCCCCCTCCGCGCTCCAGGGTATGCCCGCCTCGTCCAGGGCGGCGGCGTAGTACCGCAGCGAGGGTCCGGGGGAGCGCAGCAGGATCACGATATCCTCCGGCCGCGCCGCCCTGTCCCCCACGGGCAGGCCGCCGGCCAGCAGCTCCCGGATGCGCCGGGCGGCGGCCCGGGCGCACAGCAGCTCCTTGTCCGGCTGCTCCTCCGGCCCGCCCTCCTCAGGATCGGGCAGCGCGGACAGGTCCACGCAGTCCAGCTCCACGGCGTACCGGGGGTCGGGGGGCAGGTCCCCCCGTCCGGGCCGCAGGGTCTCGGCCCGGGTGTAGTCCAGCTCCCCCACCGCCCGGGTCATCACGTTCCGGAAGATGAAGTTGGCCCCGCTGAGCACCTCCGGCCGGGACCGGAAGTTGTCCGACAGCAGGATCTTCCGCCCCTGTCCCGGCGCGGCCTCCTCCGCCGGGGGGTACTGCTCATACTTGCGCAGGAAAATCCCCGGCTCCGCCAGCCGGAAGCGGTAGATGGACTGCTTCACGTCCCCCACCAGAAACAGGTTGTCCCCCTGGGACAGGGCGGCGAAGATGGCGTTCTGCACCGCGTTGGTGTCCTGGTACTCGTCCACCATGATCTCCCGGTACAGCTTCCCCGCGTCCGCCGCCAGGGGGGACGGCCCCCCGTCCTCCCCGGTGAGCAGGGCGGCGGTCAGATGCTCCCCGTCGGCGAAGTCGATGAGCCTGCGCTTCCGCTTCAGGGCGGTGAACGCCCCGTCAAACCGGGCCGTCACGTCCAGCAGGGCGCACATGGCGGGGCCCACCGCCCGCAGGTCGTCCATGACCTCCGCCGCCCCCACGTCGAACCGCTCCCCCAGCTTCTTGATCTGCTTCCGGCACTCGTCCCGCTGGGCCGTCATACGGGCCTTCAACGCCTCGTCATGCTCCCCCCGCTTCATCCCCGGCCGGGGGAAGGGCACGGGGAAGCAGGCCGCCGCCGGGTCCCAGCCCGCCCGCAGCCCGTCCCGCAGCCGCTCCAGCCCGTCCAGGGTCTCCTCCAGGGTGGGGCCGTAGTTCCTGTCCAGCAGGCCGTCCCAGGCGATCTCGTCCCGGAGGGCCCCCAACGCCCCCAGCCAGTACTCCGCCAGCTCCAGCCCGTCGTCCAGCAGGGCGCGGCCCCAGGGGGTGTCCTCCGGCCCCATGCCCTGGGGGAGCAGGTAGTCCCGCTTCCGCCCCAGCAGCCAGCCCGCCGGATCGGCCTGGGCCTGCACCTGCTTGTGTATGTCCAGGATCACGTCCTCCAGGGTCTGGTCGTCCCGCTCCCCCGCCAGGGCGTCCACCAGGGCGGCGAAGGCGGGGTCGTCCCCGATCCCGGCGTACCGCTCCTCCAGCACCTCCTCCAGGGCGCGGCGGCGCAGCTCCTCCCCCTCGGCCCCGTCGCACAGGCGGAAGTCGGGGTCCAGGTCCGCCAGGTGCCCCCACTGCCGCAGAAAGTCCAGGCAGAAGGCGTCGATGGTGCAGATGGGGGCCTTGTAGACCAGGGTGGCGTTCCGCCGGAGATGCCGATCCCCCGGCTTTTGGGCCAGACGGGCATGGATCGCCGCCGAGATCCGATCCCGCAGCTCGGCGGCGGCGGCGTTGGTGAAGGTAATCACCAGGAAGCGGTCGATGTCCTCCCCCCGCTCCACCCAGCCCATCAGCCGCTCCACCAGCACCCGGGTCTTGCCCGACCCCGCCGCCGCGGACACCAGCAGGTTCCCCCCCCGGTTTTCCACCGCCGCCCGCTGCTCCCTTGTCAGCTCAATGGCCATCGCTCTCGTCCTCCTCCCGGCGGGCCAGCCACGCCCAGAATTCCGCCGCCTTCACTCCCCGGCGGTAGCGGCGCGCATCCCCGCAGCCCTCCTCAAAGTGGCAGGCCGCCTTGTAGTCGCACCAGCGGCAGGGGTTCCTGTCCGCGTTGTGCCAGTAGGGGTCGGCGTCGATGTTCCCCGCCGCCAGCTCCCCGGCGGCGGAGCGCAGGGCGGCGGTGATGTACTCCTCCAGGGCGTCCATCCGCTCCGGGGTGACCAGATAGTCCCCCCCGCCCCGGCCCGACACGGGCAGGAAGCGGAAGCCGCCCCCCTCCGTCCGCTCCATGGCGGACAGCACCTCCCGGTCGTCCAGCACCAGCCCCTGCCGCCGGAGGAGCCTGTCCCGGGACGCCTGGATCTCCCCCTCCGTCATGCCCCGCTCGCCGTCCACCAGGGGGATGCGGGCGGGCACGTACAGCACCCCGGCGGGGGTAATCTCCCCCGGGCCGAACACCCGCTCCCCCTCCCGGCGCAGGGCGAACAGGTAGAGCAGCATTTGCAGGCCCCGCCCGTCCTCCACGTCGGAGAAGTCGAAGCTCTTTTTCCCCGTCTTGTAGTCCACCACCCGGAGATACCGCTTTCCGCCGTGCTCCCACTGGTCCACCCGGTCCACAAACCCGGACAGGCTCAGCCGCACGCCGTTTTCCGCCTCCACCGGGGGCAGGGCCTTGTCCCGGCCCCGGCCGAAGCCCAGCTCGAAGGCGGCGGGGGTGAAGTCGGACGCCGCCAGCTCCGCGCACACGCTGGCCGCCACCGCCAGCGCGGCCTGCTTCATCCGGGCGAACAGGTACCGCAGGCGGGCGGACTCCCCCTCCAGCCCCCCCAGGGCCTCCCGCTCGTAGCGGTCGGCGGCGGCCCGGGACAGCCGCTCCACCGACCCGCTGTCGCCCAGGGGAATCTTCCGCTCCTTCGCCTCCCGGAGGGTGTCCTCCAGCACCGCGTGGACAAAGGTGCCGTAGTCCGCGGCCCGGAAGGCCGCCCGCTGCCGGGGCTTGGCGTCCAGGCCGAACCGGAGGAAATAGCTGAAGTGGCAGGAGTTGAGCAGGTCCAGCTTGGTGGCGGACATGGCCGCCGTCCGCCCGAACAGGGCGTCCACCGCGGTCCGGGACAAACGTCCCCGCCGCCAGCCCGCCGCCCCCTCCACCCGGGCCACCCGCTCCTTCAGGCCGGGGATCTCCCCCAGGGCCGCCGCCACCAGCCGGTCCCGCCCCGCCAGCTCCAGGGCCGCGTCCGGGGCGGACAGCCGGGCCAGGGGATCGCCGCCGTCCCGCACCGGCTCCTCCGGAAACAGCGCGCCCAGCCGCTCCCACAGGAAGCAGGGGGTTTTCCGGCTGTCCCCCGTCCCGGCGGCATAGCTCACGTACAGCCGCAGGGACGGGCGGCAGCAGGTCTCGTAGGCGATGGTCATCTCCCGGCGGAGCTTGTCCTCCTGCCGGGGGGCCAGCTCCACCTCCATGGCGGACAGTACGTCCCGGTCCTGGTCGGTAAACAGGCCGGGGGAGAGGGCGCAGTCCGGGATGGATCCGCTGTCCGCCCCCAGGAGGAACAGGGCTTTGACCTCCTTGTGGGCCATCCGGGGGGCGTCCCCCGCCGTCACCGCGTCCAGGGACACGGGGATGGCCCCCACGTCATACTGGGACAGCGCCAGGGAAAACAGCCGGGAGAACTCGTCCAGCTCCATCGGCCTGTCCTCCAGCAGCAGGGCGCACTGCTCCAGCCCCCCCACCAGAATGTCCCAGAGCTGGCGGTACTGGGCGGCGGTGTTCCGGTCCCCCCGCCTGTCCAGGCTGTCCGCCCGCTGGGCCAGCCGGGTGGGCAGGTCGATGTCCTCTAAAAACTGGTACAGGGCCAGGGCACGGCCCCGGCCCGTCTTGTCCGGGTTCTTCCGCAGGGCCTCCAGGGGCGCGATCACCCGGCGGCGCAGCTCGTCCAGCCACGCCACAAACGCCCTGTCCTCCTCCGAAAACTCCCGGCCATAGCCCTCCGGGTGCATATCCCAGGGCTTCCTCCGGGTCCAGGCCGAGCCTTTCAGATCCCAGGTGAGCACGTAGTTTTCCAGCAGGTCCCGCTCCTCCTCCGTGATGCCCGTCAGCCCGGTTTTCAGGTAGCGGAACAGCTCCTCATAGGGGTAGTCCGACCCCGCCGCCGCCAGGGCGGAGGTCACCAGGGCCAGCACCGGCTTCTCCAGAATGTCCTCCATGGCGGAGCGGAACACGGGCACCCCGTACCGGGAAAACACGCTGTCGATGAGCTCCCCATAGCCGTCGGCCCGGCGGGCGCACACGGCGATCTCCCGGCAGCGGCAGCCCTCCTCCCGGAGCAGGCGGAGGATCTCGGCGGCGCACCACTCCACCTCCTGCCGGGGGTCCCCGGCGGCAATCCGGACGGCGGCGCACGCCCCGGCCCAGGGCGTCTCCGGCAGGGGGCCGAACAGGTGCCGCTCCAAAAAGGCCAGGGAGGGGTGCCGGGGCAGGGGGCGGGCCAGCGTCTCCTCCCGGACGGGGACGGCATTGGCCCTGGCCAGCCGCGCCAGCCGCTTCGCCGCCCGGAGGGCGGGCTGGAAGATGCCGGCGGGATCGTCCCCGGGATCGCACACCAGGGCCGCCGTCAGCTCCCCCTGGGCCATGAGGGCGGACAGCACCCGCTCCTCCTGGGGGGTGAAGTCGGTGAAGCCGTAGACGTAGAAGGCCATGCCCGCCCCCCAGCGGGTGTCCTCCAGCTGGCGGGCCAGCCGGTCCAGGCGGCCCCGGGGGTCGGCCCGCCCCTGGGCCTCCAGGGCCTGGTAGGCGGCGTAGATCAGCCCCAGATCCTTCAGCTTGTCCCCCTGGCGGCCCCCCAGCTCCTCCCCGGCGGCGGCCAGGGCCTCCGGCTCCACCCGGTAGGCCCGGCACTCGTCCACCGTGGCCAGCAGCCCCGTGAGGAAGGCGGGCTTCCGGGAGGGGGCGCGGTAGGTGGACAGGGCGTCCGCCACCCGGCCCAGGGCGGCGTACATCAGCAGCATCCGCCCCCCGGCGTCCAGCATGGGGGCGGCCCCGCCCCCGGCGGCGTCGGCCAGCCGCCCCGCCAGACGGGTGAAGGACAGCACCTCGCAGTTCAGCAGCGTCCCGGCGGGCAGGGCGGCGCACATGGCCCGTTCGCTCTCGTGGGAATACTGCTCGGGCACGACGAGCAGGCGGCGGCGGGCGGGGGAGGCCCCCATCCGCTCCAGCAGCTCCCCCCGGATGTCCTGCCCCGCCCGGGCGTGCAGCAGCGTCAGCATGGCCCCGGCCTCCTTTCGCGGTTTTTCTCCATCATACCATAAACAGGGCGGGGGCGGCAAGTAGGGGCCGGTGTCCCCACCGGCCCGTTTCCCAGGGACGCGCTCCGAGCCGATGGGCCGTCTTACAGAAAATACACCCCAATCCGATGGTCCGTTTTCCAGAAATGCGCTCCAATCCGATGGCCCGTCTCGAGGGGACGCGCCCCAACCCAACGGCCCGTTTTGTGAGGAACCGCCCCAACCCCGGGGCGCGGGCCGATGAGGACATCGGCCCCTACCATATACCAACCCGGATTCACATCCCGGATGCGTGCCCCTGACGTCCGCCCCCTGCCTTCCCCCCACAGGGGGGAAGGTGGCATCGCCGCAGGCGATGACGGATGAGGGGGCCTCCAGGGGATGCGCCTACCATCCGCTACCATCCGCACCCTCCTCTGTGTAGGGGCGGACATTGTCCGCCCGCCCCTGCCCGGGACGCGGCAAAAAATGGCGGATGCGGAGAAGAAACGGCGGGCGCGGCGAAGATACGGCGGACGCACAAAGAAACGGCGAGCACGGCAAAGATACGGCGGGCGCACAATGTGCGCCCCTACAGAAGGGTGCCGTCTTTTTGAAAAAACGGTTGACAAACGCCTCCCCATCTGGTATGATATTTGGGCAAAAGGAAGCAGGAACGGCACCGCCGTCCTCACCCCCAGCCGCGGGCGAAGGGGTTTACATGGTGAGCTGTCCGCCTTGGGGCGTCGGCTTGTTGTGGACGTGGGTGCCTTCGCGCTCACGTTTTAACGTTTTTGAGGAGGTGCGTGACCATAGCAAGTACGGCTCATCAGATCAACGAGGAAATCCGCGACCGGGAGGTGCGCCTGATCGGCGCAGACGGCGCGCAGCTGGGCGTCATGTCCGCCCGGGAGGCCCAGGCACGCGCCGACGAGGCGGGGCTGGACCTGGTGAAGATCTCTCCCACCGCCGTCCCCCCCGTGTGCAAGCTCATGGACTACGGCAAGTTCAAGTTCGAGCAGTCCAAGCGGGAGAAGGAAGCCAAAAAGAACCAGCACGTGGTGGAGGTCAAGGAGGTGCGGATGTCCCCCGGCATCGACATCGGCGACTTCAACACCAAGCT
>ERZ779623.138-NODE-138-length-39640-cov-6.798939_pt1 | contig 39640 bp, 43 predicted proteins | sample MGYA00514189_ERZ779623 | MGnify/ENA primary metagenome ERZ779623 (study PRJEB29562, sample SAMEA4376712) | mouse gut metagenome | isolation source: Cecum | study: EMG produced TPA metagenomics assembly of the A DSS colitis mouse model was used to assess the... | reverse complement strand
GCTTTTGGCTTTATTATAGCTTGGAAAGAAACACGCACAAGGCCGAATGCTTACTCTTTAGTGCTTGTTTGAGGAAAGCCGACTAGAGTTGTCCGGTCGGCTGACTATAGTTGACTGAACAGCCGATTCCAGTTGTCCGAGTAGCCGATTACAGTCGTCCTATGATGAAGTTACACATTTTAATTGATAAGAAGTAATGGCTATTGTGTTTGATTGGTATGAAAATCCTAATGCATCTTCGGAAGAAGAAGAGGCAGCGTTGCATCCCCGTATCTTTATGAATGGTAAGGTGGATACGGATATGCTTTGTTACAAGATTCATGATTACAGTTCGTTGACTGTGGGTGATGTAAAGAATGTGCTCGACAACCTGTCGAAGATTCTCGGCGAGTCGTTGCGTGAGGGAAAAGAAGTGCATATTGAGGGAATCGGTTATTTTTATCCCACTTTGGCGGCTACGGGGAAAGTGATCCGCAGCACTCCGCATAAAACGAATAAAGTGACTTTCAAAACCGTCCGCTTCCGTCCTGACAGTAATCTGAAAGGGCATTTTGTTGGCGTCCGTGCCAGTCAGTCCAAGTACGTCCGCCATTCGGAGAAGGTTTCAGAGGTGGAGATTGATATGCTGTTGAAAGAATATTTTGCCGGACATCAGATGATGACCCGTCGTGATTTTCAAGAGATATGCGGCTTGGCTCGTACGACGGCAAAAACGCATTTAGTCCGTCTGCGTGGAGAAGGGAAACTTGTGAATATCGGCTTGCGTAGTCAACCGATGTATGTGCCTGCTCCCGGTTATTATGGGGTGTCGAGAGATGCGGCACATCCTTCACGATAAGTCGTGTTTCTGCGATGGTAAGCGTTTCCGCGATGATGCCGGTCGTGAAGGATGTGAAAAAGGCTTTTTATTCGGGTTATCACACGAAATAGTTGATAACTTGAGAGTTATCCTCATGTGAAGAGAATGAAAGAGAAGAAGCGGACTCTATTTCGCTATGTACTTTTTCATTCCTTCCGTGTAGTAAGTCTTGAACTCTCCGTTTTCTCCGCTGTATATAAAGTAAGCGTCGATTTCCGGGTTTGCCTTGCAGAAAGTTTCCGCTTTTTCCAGTCCCATCACCATGAAGGCGGTAGCCAGGGCATCGGCGGTCATGCAGTCCTTGGCGATTACGGTAGAGGACAAGATGCTGTGCTGTACCGGATAACCCGTTCTCGGATCGATGGTATGCGCATATTTCTTGCCGTCTTTATAGTAATAGTTGCGATAGTTGCCGGAAGTTGCCAAACCTAAGTCTGAAATTTCGAGTATTGTTTGTAGGTCTTGGTTTACGGCCAGTGAGTCGTCGACGGGTTTGTTGATTCCAATGCGCCATAAGTTATTGGAAGGGTTTTTGCCTTTTACTACTACCTCACCGCCAATGTCTACCATATAGTTTTTTATACCTTTCCGGTCGAGCAGACGTGCTACTACGTCTACCGAATATCCTTTGGCTACTGCACTACAACTCAACATGATACGCGGATCTTGCTTGATAACTTCACCGTTCTCCAATTTCACCTTTTCATATCCGGTGATTTGCAACAGGCTGTCTATCATTAATGAGTCGGGGAAAGCGCCTTTCTTGAAACCAAATCCCCAGGCGTTGGCAAGAGGGGCTATCGTGATGTCGAAAGCGCCTTTTGTTTCGCGTGATATTTCCATCGAACGGTTGAAGCAATTTTGAAAGAAGCTGTCGGTAACCAATTCTTCGTTACGGTTTACACGGCTAATGACAGAACTGTCGTTAAATGGCGATAGAGAATTGTCAAAGCGTTGCAGTTCCGCTTCGATTTCCGGCTTTAAGTCGCCCTCGTGCTGATAGGTGATTTTATATACGGTTCCGAATACCAGACCTTTGATGCTATTGTAGTTGGATTGCTGATTGCGTCTGGCTAATATCCAGATAGTTGCCAGAATCAGGAAAGCCAGCCAAAGGAAACTCTTCTTTGTTTTCATATGCTCTTTTGTTTGATGGGAAAACTCTTTTTATTGGAAAAACAGGTGCTCGATTAATATTTTCGTTCCGATGATGACCAGAATAATGCCGCCCCATAATTCCGCTTTTAACTTCCGGGCAAGTCCGCAACCGCATTGAATGCCGAAGATAAGCCCGATCATTGACATGACAAATGAGACAAAGCCTATGATAAGGATAGGGGAGAGGATTTCGCTGTAGTCCTGAACTCCTAAAAAGGCGAATGAAATGCCGACTGCCAATGCATCGATGCTCGTTGCTATTGCCATAGTGAATACCACTTTCAGACTTGCCGGATTGAATAATTGACAGCACTCTTCTTCCTTGAAAGACTCCCAAATCATCCGACCACCGAGGAAAGCAAGAATCGCAAAGGCAATCCAATGGTCTACGCTTTCTATAAGATGGCTGAAACTTTTGGCAAACATCCATCCGATAAAAGGCATGATGGCCTGAAAGAGTCCGAAGGCAAAAGCCATGACCAGCATAGGTTTCCATCGGGTGCGTTTCAAAATAATGCCGCTTGCAATCGAAACAGCGAAACAATCCATCGCCAAACCTATCGCAAGCAACCAAATCTCTAGTCCTGTCATTGTATTCTAAAGAGGCAGTTTATAAATGAGGGAATAGGTGATTCCCATATTGTTCGATTTAAATTTTCCGTAGCCGGGCACATACCACGGGTCGCCGTACTCTCCGGTAGAGGCGCTTGTCTTGTACTTCATGCGTATCGACCAACCCATATTGAAATTCTTGTAAATACGTACTTTGACGCCTAAGACGATTTCAAGCCATTGTACCGAGCCTTTCATGCCCAAATGGCTGAAAGGGACGCTTCCGCCCCAGTAATCATCTTCCAGACTCGGATTGCCTATGACGTCTCCCCAAATAGGGTCACCTGCCGGCATGGTGGATACATCGTATTTGAAGGTACTGAATGCGTAACGAAGGCCTGCATACAGGTAGCTGTTCTTTTCTTTCTTCTTTGCCATGGTGTTGTAGTCCACACCGATCCGGAAGAACGGGGCGGCTTTGCTCTTATAGTGGATACCCGTTTCGCTCCAGGTGTCTGTTCCACCCATACCGAATTCTATGGTAGGGATGAATTTGTTTTTGAGGTTGACTGCCACGCTGATTTCGGAACTCATGAAGTCGCTACCAAGAAGTTTGCTTCCTGGGCCGTATAAGTCCACGCCAATGTATGTACCATTGTAAAAAGGAATGGTATCTACTTCGGCAACCTTATTCTTTTTCTGATCTCTTTTGGGTGTATGGGTCGGGCGTTGTTGTGCCAACAACGGAAGCCCGATACAGAAGAGTAGAAAAAGGCTAGTCAGCCGTATCTGGTGTGCGGTCACGATATTTAAAGAATATCTGTAGATTCTCAATTTCATTACTATTGGCTTCTTTATTTCTAAAATAGATAGAGTCTATTTTCTCCGAACTATTGGCTCTGTTTCCGAACTTGGTGCTGATGATATTTTGTTTCATCATATATCCGCATTCCATTGACTGGAAATAGGGCGTGTTCTGCTGTACGATATATAGGGTATCTACATCGTCAGGATTGTCTACCGGATTGTATTGGAGAATAAACACGGTAGAATCGCTGGTATAACGTAACGGCAGCATTATCTTATGCACTTTTTTCTCGTTGTTGAGAATGATTGAGTCCGTCCCCAATGCTTTGATTGTCAGTGAGTCAAGTGTGTCGTTTAACACCTTGGTCGGGTCAAGGCTCTTGTCTATGGTCTTGAATGTGCAATACATCATCGGACGTCCTGCCAGCGAACAATCGTTTTCGTCCGAGCATGAACTGTGGATGCTGACGGCAGTACCGACGATTATCAATAGGAGAAAGATACGAACTAAATTCTTCATAGTCAATTATTGAATGTGAATCAAATTTTCTTTTCTATCTGATAGTTGTTCCGTTCCGGCGCATTACGCGAGATTAATTCGCCAAGGAATCCGGCAAGGAATAATTGTGTACCTATAATCATTGCCGTGAGTGACAAATAAAAATAGGGAGAGTCGGTCACCAATCGGTAGGGCAGACCGTTGGACATGGCATATAGTTTGCTGGCGCCTACGATGATGACAGAAATCATTCCGACGAGAAACATCAGAGAACCCAGCAATCCGAAGAAATGCATCGGCTTGATTCCGAATTTGGAAAGGAACCAAAGGGAGAGCAAGTCCAGATAGCCGTTGACAAAGCGGTTGAGCCCGAACTTGGTAGTACCGTACTTGCGTGCCTGGTGATGTACCACCTTTTCACCGATTTTTTTGAATCCGGCGTTCTTTGCCAAGTAGGGGATATAGCGGTGCATTTCACCGTACACTTCGATGTGTTTTACTACATCTTTGCGATATGCTTTCAGTCCGCAGTTAAAATCGTGCAGGTTTTTGATGCCCGAGACTTTGCGTGCGGTGGCGTTGAATAACTTGGTTGGCAGTGTTTTCGATAATGGATCATATCTTTTTTGCTTCCAACCGGATACGAGGTCGTAACCATCTTCGGTTATCATCCGGTAGAGTTCGGGAATTTCGTCCGGGCTATCTTGCAGGTCTGCATCCATCGTGATAACCACGTCACCCTGGGCTTCGGCGAATCCGCAGTAGAGTGCGGGAGATTTGCCATAGTTGCGGCGGAATTTGATACCTTTTACGTGTTCTGATTGCGTCTTGAGCTTTTCTATCACTTCCCATGAGTGGTCGGTGCTTCCGTCGTTAACGAAAATCACTTCGAATGAGAATCCGTTGGCTTGCATTACCCGTTCTATCCAAGCGTAGAGTTCGGGTAGTGACTCTTCTTCATTGAATAATGGGACTACAACTGATATATCCATCTTTTTATTACTAAATTACGAATTACAAATTACGATTGCGAAGGTTCGTTGTTCTCAGGTTTTGCTCTTTTCATCACCATTAATGCGGTAGGGATGGCAAGGAGGCTTCCCCAGAATACATCCCATGATAATAGTTGCATGGTGATATTTATGGAATTGAGTGAACGGACACTGTCTATCGTCTCTTTTATAATCTCTTTGCTTTCAATCAGGGCGGGGGTGTTTGCCATCAGTTCGTCCCATAGTTGTGTATAAGAATTGATGATAAAGCCGTGGTCGATAAACTGGAAATAGATGTAATGGGCTACAGCTACCAGCAAGGAGGCAAACATATACATAAATATAGTAAAAAGGACAGCATGCGAAAATTGGATGCTTCCTCCGCATATCTTATCCCGATACATCTTCGTATAGTGGTAGCCGATGAACGGTACGGCCAATGTCAGGATTATAAATAAGAAAGAAAAGAAAGGGATACGAAACCCTAGTGGGAATAGTATGAATTTCAATATCCAATAGGCTCCCATATACGTGCCAAAATGCATGGCATATTTCTGTAAATAGCTTCTGTTTTCTGTCATCTTCATTTATAAATTGCGCACAAAGGTACGAATAATATCGGTTGGTAGGGGAAATATGGTTGTTAAAGTTAATAAAGCAATAAAAGTTGCTGTCCGGGATTTTTTTTGTACTTTTAATTGCTTGAAATGTAGTCTGTTAGTCTTTTTGTGTGAAAAAAGTTATCCATATCTATTGCAGGATTCATAAAAATGCCTACCTTTGCAACCGCAAAACGGGTAAGTCCTATACGGCCAGCTCCCTTCGAATCCTCCAGGGCTTGATCGCAGCAAAGGTAGTTGGTTGTAGCGGCGCGATATAGTTAGCTTACCCACCCGCCTCTTTAGCTCAGTTGGCCAGAGCACGTGATTTGTAATCTCGGGGTCGTTGGTTCGAATCCGACAAGAGGCTCAAAAATTGGATATACAGCCAGTTCACGAAGGAAAAAGCATTCAGGTATTTGCCTGAATGCTTTTCTTTTTTTATACATGTCTATCGGGTACGCCTGTGCAATTTTACAAAGACTCCTAAAATTATCAGAATGATTAGTAGTGTAACTCCGAATGCCCAATAATTGATAACCCGTGATTCTGCATTGAGGGTATAATTGCCTGCCAGAAGCCGGAAACCATCTACTTTCCAAATAGCTGAATTGTTATTTAGTGTTCTTGCGTTGGAGGAAAGTAGTTTGCCGGGCATTGTCAACTCGAATCGTATGGTGTTATAGAGCACCTCGGCTATTTCGATTTTTTGTTCACATATGCTGTCCATGGCTTCTTTGTTCTTTAAATAAAGTTCTGAATAGAATTTGGTTTGGTAGATTTTATCTAAAATGTTACAGAGAGCATCCGTTTGGGCATCTCCCCAAGTGTCTTGGGCGGAGAAGTGTTTTTTATAAACTGCTTCTTTTGATTCGTCCAAACGGTGTATATTGGTTGTGTCTTCCTGCGCCAAAATGAAATCACGAATCACTTCCCAGTTGATTTCGTATTGGCTGCGGCTATACCACTGTCCGAATTTGGTTTCGATTCCATCCAGTTTGTCTTTCAATTCCATTCCGCTTAGTCCGTCGTAAGCTCTGTTGTCTCCGCAGAACCAAATGATTTGCTCTTCTTTATTCATGTAATTGCTGAGGGGTACAGGCCCTTTATCCATAAGCTCTTTGTAGGTGGCGGTGTATATATAATAGGTATAAAACCACCTGAAGCTTTTCTTCACTCGTTCTGTGGGGATGGTTAAGGGGTGCATGTATTCTTTTCCTTTTGTGACGGAAAAGTATTCTCCATCTACAACCGGTAGTTTTCTGCAAACTTTTACGTTCAGTTTTTCTTCCTCTCCCCAAAAGTTGAACTTGACGGCAGAGTCCAGTTTTACTATTTGCCAGTCTGTGTCTATCTGAAACAGAAATGGATTGTGGGTCTTGTCTCCTGCGATGAAAGCGGAATCACCTCGGGCATAGACTTCCCTGGATATGCTTCCGTCACTTTCTATTCGTGAAGTCATCCGGTAGTTAGTGCTACAAGAAGCTGTGCCGAGTAGCAACAATGCTGTTATGAATAAATGAGTAGTTTTCATATCTTGATTTATTTGGTTCGGTTTTCTTTGATTAACTGGATAATACGTGTCTGTCGGAGTTGCCGCTGTCGCGTGAATCGAGAGGACAGATAATTGTTTTTCTCCTGAATTCCCATCTCTTTCCAATTCTCCGGTAATGGGAATGAAGTGCTGTTTTGCCAGTCTCCATATCCATTCTGTTGGGGTATGGGAGAAAGATAAGTATCGTTTATGAATAGTAGGAGTAACATTGCGGCAGCAAGTCCTGACAGCCAGGCGCCAATCAGGAACTTTCTCCTTCCGGTTTTGGGGTGCGACCGGGGAATGCTATTCAGAATAGACGTTGTCAACTCTTCCGGATTCTTTAATATTGGCTGTTTGTTTTTGAGTTCGGACAGCCATTCTTCATACAGTTTATCTTCTTGTTTCATAAATCGGGGTCTATTTGATTCATTTTATTACGTATATTCTTCCGTGCCAGATACAAGGTGCTCTTTATCTTTTCCGGGGATAATCCTGTGATACCTTGAACTTCCGTTACTTCCAGTTCTTCGACATCCCGAAGCATGAACACAATTTTCTGTTGTGCGGGAAGTTCATCGGTATAGCGCAATATCAGTTCTTTCAACTGTTTGTTGGCGAGTGATATTTCAATATTATCGTCCGAAGGAATATCTGTTGAATCAGAAAATGAAGATTCTTTGTCTAAGGGTGAATGGCTCAATGAACGCAAACGGTCATAGCAGGCATTGCAGGTAATTTTGTAAAGCCATGTAGAAAAGCGCTTTTCCCTATCATATGATTTCAATGATAGCCAGACTTTGACAAATGTTTCCTGCGTCATGTCTCTTGCTTCATCCTCATCGCAAAGTAACCGGAAGGAAAGCCGGAATACCAATGACTGGAATTCGGAAACCAAACGACCGAACGCTTCTTTATCGTCCTGCCGACTCCGGTCTACCAACTTCTGTATTTCTTCCTGATTCATCATTTATTCTTGTTTATAATATGATACGTTATAAAATACTTCCGGTCGTTTACGAATTATCAAATATACGAAAAAAATATGAGACTCTATGACTTTTCTCTTAGGGTGTCGTGTATGATTAGGCTATAATGCAGGAATGATGTTTCTTTAATTAGGAAATGCCGATTTTTATTTGTTACTTTGTATGAAACAAATTCATTTAAGTGAAGAATATGAGAAGGATAGAATTGATCGAAACGTTGAAGGATATATTAAAACGTGTAGTTCCGAATGCACAGGCTATTCTTTATGGCTCAGAAGCTAGAGGGGAAGCGCGCCCGGATAGTGATGTAGACTTGCTGATATTGCTTGATAAGAATGAGATAACCTTGGAAGAAGAGGAAGAAATAACTGCACCGATATATGATATGGAGTTTGAGAAGGGAATTGTTATTAGTCCAATCGTGATGACTCGTAAGCGTTGGGAAGAAGCTAAAAAGCAAACGTTGTTTTACTATAATGTTTTAAAAGATGGGATTCTTTTGCAATGAATGAAGACATACGACAGGATATAGTAATATATAGAATGGGTAAAGCCCATCAACTATTGCACGATGTAGATATTCTCGTAGAAAATGAGTTATGGAATTCTGCTATTAATAGAATGTATTATGCTTGTTTTCATGCAGTATCTGCATTATTGATTAAAAACGGTATTGAAGTTAAATCCCATATGGGAGTTCGACAAGCTTTTGGGCTTCATTTCGTTAAGACAGGGAAAGTATCATTGGAGTATGGACGTATCTTTTCTCGCATATACGATAAACGTCAGTCTAGTGATTATGATGATTTTATTGAGTTTACAAAAGAAGAAGTTGAGAAAATGTATCCTCAAATTAAATCTTTTATTCAGATTATCAATGATTTAGTTAATGTTTAGTCTATTATAAAAGCTTATATAAAAATTCCCGGGCGATATCGTCCGGGAATTTTATTTAGAAGTAAAATAGAGATTTACTTAATTCTCTTATATCCATACACAGCCAAATCACCAAGCTCTTCTTCGATGCGAAGTAACTGATTATACTTGGCCATACGGTCAGAACGGCTCAAAGAACCAGTCTTGATTTGTCCGCTGTTGGTAGCTACTGCGATGTCGGCGATAGTAGCGTCTTCCGTTTCACCGGAACGGTGAGAAGTGACGGTAGTATAGCCGTGGCGGTGAGCCATTTCGATAGCGTTCAATGTCTCAGTCAAAGAACCAATTTGGTTTACTTTAATAAGGATAGAGTTGGCGCAACCTTTTTCGATACCCATTGCAAGGAAATCGACGTTTGTCACGAACAGGTCGTCACCTACCAACTGGCAGCGGTCACCGATACGTTCAGTGAGTTTCTTCCAGCCGTCCCAGTCATTTTCACTCATACCGTCTTCGATAGAGTCAATAGGATATTTGTTGATTAACTCTTCCAAATAGTCGATTTGTTCCTCGGCGGTACGTTTCTTGCCTTTTTCGCCTTCAAACTTGGTGTAGTCGTAAATACCGTCATGGTAGAATTCCGAAGAAGCGCAGTCCATACCGATCATTACGTCTTTGCCCGGTTCGTATCCTGCTGCTTTGATAGCGGCGAGAATAGAATTCAAAGCGTCTTCCGTACCTTCCAGGTTAGGAGCAAAACCGCCTTCGTCACCTACGGCAGTGCTAAGGCCACGGTCTTTCAATACTTTCTTCAATGCATGGAATACTTCAGCACCCATGCGTAAACCTTCTCTGAAAGAGGGAGCACCTACCGGACGGATCATAAATTCTTGGAATGCGATAGGAGCGTCACTATGTGAGCCGCCATTGATGATGTTCATCATCGGCACGGGCATTACATACGTATTTGTTCCACCGATATAGCGGTATAAAGGAAGGTCTAAATAGTTGGCGGCAGCTTTGGCTACGGCAAGAGAAACACCGAGGATAGCGTTAGCGCCTAAGTTTGATTTGGTCTTAGTGCCATCTAGTGCCAACATTGCGTAGTCGATTCCTCTCTGGTTGAGTGAAGACATTCCGATCAATTTCGGAGCAATGACTTTATTTACATTGTCAACCGCTTTTTGTACACCTTTTCCACCATAGCGTTGCTTGTCACCATCGCGAAGCTCCAATGCTTCGTGTTCACCTGTGGAAGCACCCGAGGGCACTGACGCGCGTCCCATAATGCCTGATTCCAATACTACGTCAACTTCTACTGTGGGGTTACCTCTTGAGTCGAGAATTTCTCGAGCTACAATTTTTTCAATTTTCATCGTTTCTATTGTTTTTGAATAAGATTTTTGCAAAAGTACGGACTTGACGGGGAGTGGGAAATCACTATAAATAGGTATTCTTTTTGTTCCTGTTCCCTATATGTCATTAGTTCACGTCCTTATACTATAACAACGGGACGATGCTTTTTGTTTGAACGTAACGGGGTGAAATTTGCAGTATTTCAATCCTCGATGACAACGCCTAGTAGTGGAAGTAAATCCATCGCTTGCAAGGAAGTGATGACAGCTCCTTTCAGGTCGCTGATATTAAGCGTGATTCCGCTGATACGTGAAGTGCGCAAGTCTATTCCGCGAAGCGGGGCATGCGAGAAGTCGGCTTCCACCAAATCGCAACTGTCAAAAGCGACGGAAGAGAACCGGCAGTCGTTCAAACTTCCGTTACGAAGCAGGCTGTGCGCGATGCGTACCTGATTCATTTTGCTCATGGCCAGATTGATATATCCGGCATTGCAATCATGCAGCAGGACATGATTCATGGTCGTTTCGGATAAATTAGTTCCCAACAGTTTGCAGGAGATGAATTCTACCCGGTAAAGTGAACTTTCGGCAAAAGAGATGTTAGATAAATCGCAATTCTCAAACCGGACATCGGTCAGTTGGGAAGAACGGAACTTGCATTCGCTAAAGGTCTGATGCCGGAAGGTGCAGTTCTTGAAGCTCTTATAAGACTTGTCGATGCCTTCCTCTCTTCCTTTGCAGAATAAGAGATGGGAAATGGTTTCTTCCCTGTCGAGCCATTCTTCCAAAGTGATTGTGCTGATTTCCTGTTCTTCCATTATGGGAGAAACTACGCGGACGGGTTTTGCTGAATTTCTTTTTATCATGCCTTTCCCACATATCCGCCGGCCAGTGCGGCAGCTAGTCCTATACCTATACTTAATAAGGTATAGAGGATGAATGTCCCGTAAAATTCTCCTTTCAGCAGACCTATGCCGTCACTGGAGAAAGTGGAGAAGGTGGTGAATCCGCCACATAATCCCGTTGTCAGAAATAGGCGGACTTCGAAAGGAAGGTGGAACCGTTCTGAAAGGGCATAAAACAGACCGATAAGAAAACTGCCGAGAAGATTGACGGTGAACGTTGCCCACGGGAAATGGTAGGGGACAATCCGTTCGTGCATAAATAACTGGACGCAGTAGCGTAACGCGCTGCCGGTACCACCACCGATAAAGATATAGATAATTTCCTTACTCATTTGATTTTAACATTTGCATTATTTGTAAGCAGCTTCAAAATCTTTCTCGAATTTCTGGAAACCGCCGGGATAGACACGGTCTATCCGTTCAGAAACGGTTGACGAGTCGTTTTTGTTTTGCAGGGAAGCGATGAGGCTTTTTAGTATGTCTCTGGGGACTGTTTCTATCCAGAATGTGACCAGCGCGTGTGCAAGAATATATGAATATTGCTCGTCAGTTGCTTGTCGTTTCATAAATTTGCCATGCCCGCTATTCATAAAAGCAGGTAGATCAATTTCTCCCAACATATACATTGTGCGGATTCGGCCTTGCTCGTATTCGGAAAAAGTGTGACGGAGTCCTTTTTTCGTTACCTTGCAATGTTCGAAGTACTCTGACAACCCCTCGTTGAGCCAGCTAGGCGGGAATTTGCCGAGGATTTGCCGGACGAAGTGGTGGCTGAGTTCATGATAAATTATGGCAAGGCTTCGTTCCCGTCCTTTCTCCCGTCCCAATATGATTGCCTTTTGTAGTTTCGACGAATATACGCCGCTCGCTTTGAATGGCGGGGGAAAGGATATATTTACGCTTTCCAGGTATGCTAGAGCTTCTTTTCTATTCTCGAATACCAGCAATTGAAGGGTAAGAGTATCAGGTAGCCCGAATTGCGTGTAGAAATTGACTTCATGACTGATAAATTCTTCGATATTCCGCCGGTCTTTATCAGGAAGCGGGTCGCCACTATATTCTATTTTTACAGTCTGTGCATTGAGCAGACCGCAAAAGATGAAAAGCGAAAAAAGAAGATAGAATATACGCATGATAATATTACTATTTCAGGTTTTTCTGTTTCATATATTTCTTTTTGTCACGTTTGCTCATATCCTGCATGATAAGTTCATCATTGGTCAGCGCTTGGTAGATTGTTTTCTCTTTGGGTTTAATGTCTCCTTCTGTTGTGCGGAATACAGGTATGAAGTGGGAGTAAGGATATCCCGAAGATTCGCCACCTTTAAATTTATTCTCATCCAAAAAGAAGAATGAGATGGAAACTTTCAAAGCTCCTGCTTTTCCTACGGGTTGTCCGACTTGTACTTCCTCGCCGGGCTGAATGTATTTTTCGCTCATCATCAGGTAAGCCGCGAAAGTCTGGTCGGCGTGATAGACAAGCAGTTGCCGTGGATTGCTTGTCTTACAAGCTATTCCGCTACGGGTGGCATAAACCAAGTCACCTTCTTTTATGCGGAAGTTGAGCGTCTTTGCAAATTCTCGAGGGTCGGTTTGCCACTCTGTCTTTTCTCCATTTTTCACGGGTAAGGCATAAGGAGTATTGATTTGGAAGTCTTTGGGAAACTTACCGCGATAGCATTTGTAACTCGACGCGCTTTTGAACGGATTCTCGAACGATGCGTTTTTTTCTATTTTGAATATGGTATTTTTCCCGGGAGTCAGATTGTAGGAGCGGTCATTCATGCGGTATAGATAATAGTCGCAATAATCTTCGTTGTAGTAATTAAGCTCTCTGTCTCCCTGTGTGCTCGTTTCCCATTTTGATTCAATGATTCCGAACGGGCGTTCCATTAATTTCCGTAAGGACTGGGCGGAGATGTGGCAGGCGGATAGTGAGAATGCGAATAAGATAATAAATTTAAGGTGTTGTGCCATAATTTACATAAATAGATTGTATAACCTTTAGAGAAATAAATAATTTGCTTGCAAATATAGAAAGAAACTGCGATATATGAAGGTTATCATGCTATTTTATTCGGCAAAGCCACTATATTTTTTCTTCTTTATGTGTTTTGTAATCTGCTTATAATTAATGTTTTATGTGGCATGGGATACCCTTTTTCTCTATATTCTGATTATAAAGAAAAACAGCCGTCATGTTTCTTGTCTATCTTTGCCATACGATTACTAACTAACGTATTTATATCATGAAGAACATGAAAACAGGAACTGCAATGTGGCTTTGCCTGCTGCTTGCTTTTTTAGTCGGCACGTCAGCGAAAGCCGAAAGTATTACATCTCCCGATGGGCAATTAAAACTTAATTTCACCGTCAATGCGCAAGGAGAGCCCGTGTATGAACTTTCTTATAAAGGAAAGGAAGTGATTAAACCTTCCCGACTGGGATTGGAACTGAAGAATGATCCGGGGTTAATGAATGGATTTACTTTGGCCGATACCCGGACTTCTACTTTTGATGAAACTTGGGAACCGGTGTGGGGAGAAGTGAAATCAATCCGCAATCATTATAATGAAATGGCTGTTACCTTGAATCAAAAGGCACAGGAGCGCAGTATTATTATCCGTTTCCGCCTTTATAATGATGGTTTGGGATTTCGCTATGAGTTTCCGCTACAAAAGAATCTGAATTACTTTGTTATTAAGGAAGAACATTCGCAGTTTGCCATGGCAGGGGATCATACGGCCTTTTGGATTCCCGGTGACTATGATACGCAGGAATATGACTATACCGAGTCCAAACTTTCGGAAATCCGTGGGTTATTGCAGGGAGCAATTACCGGAAATGCTTCTCAAACTTCTTTCTCGCCAACAGGCGTACAGACTTCTCTGCAAATGAAAACAGCCGACGGCCTGTACATCAACTTGCACGAAGCTGCTTTGGTAGACTATTCTTGTATGCATTTGAATCTCGACGATAAGAATTTGATTTTTGAATCATGGCTGACACCTGACGCCAAAGGAGATAAAGGATATATGCAAGCACCTTGCCGGTCGCCCTGGCGCACAGTGATTGTCAGCGATGATGCCCGCGATATTCTGGCTTCCAAATTGACGTTGAACCTGAACGAGCCTTGTGCTTACGAAGATGTTTCCTGGATTAAGCCGGTGAAGTATATCGGTGTATGGTGGGAAATGATTAGCGGTAAAAGCTCATGGGCATATACGGACGATGTTTATTCTGTGAAACTTGGTGAGACGGATTATTCAAAGACAAAGCCGAACGGACGGCATGCTGCGAATAATGACAATGTGAAACGTTATATTGACTTTGCGTCTCTGCATGGATTCGACCAGGTACTGGTGGAAGGTTGGAATGAGGGTTGGGAGGACTGGTTCGGCCATTCCAAAGATTATGTTTTTGATTTTGTTACTCCTTATCCCGACTTCGATTTGAAAATGCTTAATGCTTATGCGAAGGAAAAAGGAGTGAAGCTGATGATGCATCACGAAACTTCTGCTTCCGCGCGCAACTATGAACGTCATTTGGATACTGCTTATCAATTTATGGTAGATAACGGATACGACGCTGTCAAGAGTGGTTATGTAGGTAATATCATTCCTCGCGGAGAACATCACTACGGACAATGGATGAACGATCATTATCTGTATGCAGTTAAGAAAGCGGCGGATTACAAGATTTGCGTAAATGCGCACGAAGCGGTTCGCCCGACGGGATTATGCCGTACTTACCCCAATCTGATTGGCAATGAATCGGCACGCGGTACGGAATATGAGGCCTTCGCAGGCAATAAGCCGTTTCATACGACACTGCTTCCTTTCACCCGTCTGATTGGCGGCCCGATGGATTATACTCCGGGCATCTTCGATACAAAACTTTCTTTCCTGCAAGGCGACCATAGTTTTGTGCGTACCACGCTGGCAAAACAACTGGCTCTTTATGTCACGATGTATAGCCCGTTGCAGATGGCAGCCGATTTTCCGGAGAATTATGAGCGCCACTTGGATGCTTTCCAATTTATTAAAGATGTAGCGCTCGATTGGGACGACAGTAAATACCTGGAAGCAGAACCGGGGGATTATATCACCGTAGCCCGTAAGGCTAAAGGCACTGATAACTGGTTTGTGGGCGGTATCACCGACGAAAATCCCCGCACTTCTACGTTCGCGCTCGATTTCCTTGAACCGGGAAAACAATATGTAGCTACGCTGTATGAGGATGGCAAAGATGCGGATTTTGAAAAGAATCCGACTTCTTATCAAATAAAGAAAGGTATCGTAACCGTTAAAACCCGTATTTCGGCGAAACTTGCCCGGAGCGGTGGATTTGCTTTGAGTCTGATCGAAGCAACTCCGGCAGACAGGAAGATAATTAAGAAATGGAAATAAGATTCAGGTAGAGGGATTGTGTTCGGATTTCCCGCTTTTAATAAATATTAGTTATTGCCCTGCGAAGAAATATTAAACTTTGCGGGGCTCTTTATTTTATCAGACGGATTCTTTTTTGTACTTTTGCGCATCTTTTTTAAAACATCATCAATAAAGAGAACGACATGGGAGGTTTTTTCGGAACAGTCTCGAAAACTAGTTGCGTGACTGATTTATTCTACGGTACAGATTATAACTCACATCTGGGTACAAAGCGGGGAGGACTCGCGACATATAGTAAGGAAAAAGGGTTTATCCGTTCCATTCATAATTTGGAAAGTACCTATTTCCGAACCAAGTTCGAAGGAGAACTGGACAAGTTTAAAGGAAACGCCGGAATCGGCATCATCAGTGACACAGACGCACAACCTATCATTATCAACTCTCACCTCGGTCGCTTCGCCATTGTTACCGTCGCAAAAATAGCCAATATCCAACAATTGGAAGACGAACTTCTCAGCCAGAATATGCACTTCGCCGAACTTAGTTCGAGCAGTACCAATCAAACGGAACTTATCGCGCTGCTTATCATACAAGGCAGAAACTTTGTCGAAGGGATCGAAAATGTGTTCAAGCATATCAAAGGTTCTTGTTCCATGCTTATCCTGACGGAAGATGGAAGTATCATCGCCGCCCGCGACCAGTGGGGACGTACTCCGGTGGTAATCGGCAAGAAAGACGGTGCTTATGCTGCGACAAGCGAATCGTCCAGTTTCCCGAACCTGGATTATGAGATTGAGAAATATCTGGGGCCGGGTGAAATTGTCCGTATGTATGACGACCACATTGAGCAGCTTCGCAAACCGAATGAGGATATGCAGATTTGTTCTTTCCTGTGGGTGTACTACGGTTTCCCGACTTCCTGCTACGAAGGCAAGAATGTGGAAGAAGTCCGTTTCACAAGCGGATTGAAGATGGGGCAGACGGATGAATCGGAAGTGGATTGTGCCTGTGGTATCCCTGATTCGGGAGTAGGCATGGCTTTGGGGTATGCGGAAGGAAAGGGAGTTCCCTATCATCGTGCCATCTCAAAATATACACCGACATGGCCTCGCAGCTTTACCCCCAGCAATCAGGAAATGCGTTCGTTGGTTGCCAAGATGAAGTTGATTCCGAACCGTGCGATGCTTCAGGGAAAACGTCTGTTGTTCTGTGACGATTCAATAGTCCGCGGTACGCAGCTACGTGACAATGTGAAGATTCTATATGATTATGGAGCAAAAGAGGTACATATGCGTATCGCCTGTCCGCCGTTGATTTATGCTTGTCCGTTTGTGGGATTCTCTGCTTCCAAGAATGCGTTGGAATTGATAACCCGCCGTATTATCAAGGAACTGGAGGGTGATGAGAATAAGAATTTGGAAAAATATGCCACTACCGGTTCGCCCGAATATGAAAAGATGGTCAGCATCATTGCCGAGCGTTTCGGGCTGTCTTCCTTGAAGTTCAATACGCTCGAAACACTGATTGAAGCTATCGGATTGCCCAAATGTAAAGTGTGCACACACTGCTTTGACGGCAGCAGCCACTTTTAAAAAAGATTATACAATAAAAAAGAGCCGTGAATTGCTTTGTAATTCACGGCTCTTTTTTTACCTTTACGGCATTGTAAACTATCAAATAGTAAGTAGTAAATCGTTAAATCGTAAATAAAATGACTTTAGTAGACAGATTTTTAAAGTACGTGAGCTTCGATACACAATCTGATGAATCGACAGGGCTTACTCCCAGTACTCCGAAACAGATGGTATTTGCCGAATATCTGAAAGCGGAACTGGAATCTTTGGGATTGGAAGATATTACTTTGGACGGACATGGCTATCTTTTTGCTACGCTTCCTGCCAATATAGATAAAGAAGTGCCGACTATCGGATTCATAGCCCATATGGATACAAGTCCTGATATGAGCGGCAAGGATGTGACTCCGCGCATCGTTGAAAAGTACGATGGTTCGGACATTGTGCTTTGTGCGGAAGAGAATGTAATCCTTTCTCCTGCGCAATTCCCCGAATTGCTGGATCATAAGGGCGAAGACCTGATTGTGACCAACGGAAAGACTTTGCTCGGTGCTGACGATAAGGCGGGGATTGCGGAAATCGTTTCGGCAATGGTTTATCTGAAAGAACATCCCGAAATCAAGCATGGAAAGATTCGTATCGGATTCAACCCCGATGAAGAAATCGGTGAAGGTGCTCATAAATTCGATGTAGAGAAGTTCGGTTGTGAGTGGGGATATACAATGGATGGCGGTGAAGTGGGAGAACTGGAGTTTGAGAACTTCAATGCTGCTGCCGCCAAGGTTATCTTTAAAGGGCGCAATGTGCATCCGGGTTATGCCAAGAATAAGATGATTAACTCTATCTATCTTGCCAATCAATTTATCAACTTGCTTCCTGCACAGGAAAGGCCGGAACATACTACGGGATATGAGGGGTTCTATCATCTGATAGGAATTCAGGGTGAAGTGGAGCAAAGTACTGTTTCTTATATCATCCGTGACCATGACCGTGCTAAATTTGAAGACCGCAAGAAGGAGATGGAACGTCTGGTGGCTCAAATGAACGAAGAATATGGCGAAGGTACGGTGACTCTTGAGTTGCGCGACCAATATTATAATATGCGTGAGAAGATAGAACCGGTAATGCATATCATCGACACTGCTTTTGCCGCAATGGAAGCCGTTGGCGTGAAGCCGAACGTGAAACCGATTCGTGGTGGTACGGATGGCGCGCAACTTTCTTTCAAAGGGTTGCCTTGTCCGAACATCTTTGCCGGCGGTTTGAATTTCCACGGACGCTACGAGTTTGTTCCTGTTCAGAACATGGAAAAGGCTATGAAAGTCATCGTGAAGATTGCCGAACTGGTCGCTTCCAAATAAAAAGTCTTGCTTGGACTGCTTCCTGATTGCACATAATACTTGATTCTTAATACTTGAAACTTAATACTTTAAAATAATGAAAACCACTCCGTTTACAGAGAAACATATAGCACTCGGTGCTAAGATGCATGAATTTGCAGGTTATAACATGCCTATTGAATACTCCGGTATCATCGACGAACATCTCACTGTTTGTCAGAATGTCGGTGTGTTCGATGTGTCCCACATGGGAGAATTTTGGGTGAAAGGGCCGAATGCGTTGGCTTTTCTTCAAAAAGTGACTTCCAATAATGTGGCGGCACTGACTCCGGGAAAGATACAATATACTTGTTTTCCTAATGAAGAAGGTGGTATCGTAGATGACTTGCTGGTTTATCATTTTGAACCGGAAAAGTATATGTTGGTAGTCAATGCTGCCAATATGGAGAAAGACTGGAACTGGTGCGTTTCACATAATACGGAGGGTGCGGAACTGGAGAATTCTTCGGATAATATCGGGCAGCTTGCCGTGCAAGGCCCGAAAGCGATTCTTGCTTTGCAGAAGTTGACGGATATTGATTTGTCGGCTATTCCGTATTATACGTTTAAGGTAGGAAAGTTTGCGGGCAAAGAGAATGTGATAATCTCCAATACGGGTTATACCGGTGCGGGAGGTTTTGAACTGTATTTCTATCCGGATGCCGCCGATGTTATTTGGCAGGCTGTTTTTGAAGCAGGTGAAGAGTATGGTATCAAGCCTATCGGTTTGGGAGCCCGTGATACGCTTCGGTTGGAGATGGGATTCTGTCTGTATGGAAACGACCTGGATGATACAACCTCTCCGATAGAAGCCGGATTGGGATGGATTACCAAGTTCGTGGACGGTAAGGATTTCATCAACCGTCCTATGCTGGAGAAGCAGAAAGCGGAAGGAACTACCCGCAAGTTGGTCGGTTTTGAAATGATTGACCGGGGGATTCCCCGCCATGGTTACGAACTGGTGAATCCGGAAGGGGAGAAGATTGGTGTAGTGACTTCGGGTACTATGTCGCCTACCCGCAAGATTGGTATCGGTATGGGGTATGTGAAGCCTGAATATAGTAAGGTGGGCACGGAAATCTGTATCGACATGCGCGGACGTAAATTAAAAGCAGTAATAGTAAAACCACCTTTCAGAAAATAAGATTTTAAATCTGTCTTGTTTGATTAAGCCCCGGATAAGTTCTGAATTTATCCGGGGCTGATTGATTTTATGCCGGCTATCATAAAACATATCCGTAAATATGTTGTTTATACCATAGAATTATTTTAATTTTGTCAGCAAATACGATAAAATAATGTCTCAATTACCTACCCTGATAGCTGACCTTGCACTGATATTGATATGTGCGGGCATTATGACTTTATTGTTTAAGAAGTTGAAACAACCTCTAGTCTTGGGATATGTCGTTGCCGGTTTTTTGGCAAGTCCGCATATGCCTTATACGCCTTCCGTAATGGATACTGCGAATATCAAGACATGGGCGGATATAGGTGTTATCTTCTTGCTGTTTGCCCTCGGACTGGAATTTAGTTTTAAGAAGATCGTGAAAGTGGGCGGTTCTGCCATTATTGCTGCCTGCACCATTATCTTCTGTATGATTTTGTTGGGAATAGGTGTCGGCATGGGTTTTGGCTGGCACAGGATGGATAGTTTGTTTCTGGGTGGTATGATTGCCATGTCTTCCACTACCATTATTTATAAGGCTTTTGATGACCTCGGATTAAGGAAAAAACAATTTACCGGATTGGTGTTGAGTATCTTGATTTTGGAGGATATTTTGGCTATCGTGTTGATGGTAATGCTTTCTACTATGGCGGTGAGCCACAATTTTGAAGGTACGGAGATGTTGGAGAGCATCGGCAAGTTATTATTCTTCCTTATTTTGTGGTTTGTAGTCGGTATCTACCTGATCCCGGAATTTCTGAAGCGTTGCCGTAAGTTGATGGGGGAGGAGACTTTGCTTATCGTGTCGTTGGCATTATGCTTCGGTATGGTGGTGATGGCTGCCAATACCGGATTCTCTGCTGCATTCGGCGCGTTTATCATGGGTTCTATCCTTGCGGAAACGATTGAGGCGGAATCCATAGATCGGTTGGTGAAACCAGTGAAAGACCTTTTTGGAGCTATCTTTTTCGTATCAGTGGGTATGATGGTAGATCCTGCGATGATTGTGGAATATGCCGTGCCTATTATCGTGATTACTTTGGCAGTCATTTTAGGGCAGTCTATCTTCGGGACTTTCGGAGTGATACTTTCCGGTAAACCTTTAAAGACGGCTATGCAGTGCGGATTCAGCCTGACGCAGATTGGCGAGTTCGCGTTTATTATAGCGTCCCTGGGAGTCTCGTTGCATGTGACGAGCGATTTTCTGTATCCGATAGTGGTAGCGGTTTCTGTCATTACTACTTTTCTTACTCCTTATATGATTCGCCTTGCCGAACCTGCTTCTTCTTTTGTTGACGCTCATCTTCCCGCTTCGTGGAGAAAACTTCTGATGCGTTACTCTTCCGGGTCACAGACTGCGCTCAACCATGAGAATTTGTGGAAGAAGCTGATATTGGCAATGGTACGTATTACAGTGGTTTATTCTATTGTCAGTATATCGATTATTGCGCTTTCTTTCCGTTTCGTTGTCCCTTTCTTCAAGGAGAACCTGCCGCATTTTGGGGCGTCATTGTTGGGGGCGGTGTTTATCATTCTTTGTATTGCTCCTTTCTTACGGGCTATAATGGTGAAGAAAAACCATTCGGTGGAATTTATGACTTTGTGGCATGACAGCCGTGCGAATCGTGCTCCATTAGTATCGACAATCGTTATCCGTATTATGATAGCGGCACTCTTTGTCATCTTTGTGATTTCCGGTTTGTTCAAAGCATCTATCGGATTGGTTATCGGTGTTGCTGTGCTTGCCGTATTGTTGATGGTATGGTCGCGCCGCCTGAAAAAGCAATCTATTTCGATTGAACGTCGTTTCTTTCAGAATCTTCGTTCCAGGGATGTGCGTGCGGAGTATTTGGGGGAGAAGAAACCGGAATATGCCGGACGTTTGTTGTCGCATGACCTGCATCTGGCGGATATGGAAATTCCGGGAGAATCCAATTGGGCGGGAAAGACGTTGATGGAGCTTAATTTGGGAAAGAAGTTTGGCGTTCATGTGGCTTCTATTCTTCGGGGGAAGAGACGGATTAATATTCCGGGCGGTTCCGTTCGCCTGTTCCCGATGGATAAGATACAGGTGATAGGGACGGATGAGCAGTTGAACGTGTTCAATGAAGCGATGCAGAATGGAGCGAAGATAGACTGGGAGGTATACGAAAAGAGTGAAATGACCTTGAAGCAGTTTATCATTGATGGTGATTCTGTTTTCTTGGGCAAAACGATACGTGAATCGGGTATCCGGGAAAAATATCATTGCATGATAGCAGGGATAGAAAGTGAGGACGGGACATTGATGGTTCCCGACGTGAATGCACCGCTCAAAGAGGGTGATGTGGTATGGTTGGTAGGCGAAAAAGAGGATGTGTACCAATTAGTCAATCAAAAAAACGAAAAAGTACAAGCCGGATAAGAATGGAATCCTTATTTTTGTGACGATAAAAACTTAAAATTATAATAATATCATGAAGAGCGATCCGAAAGAATGTCTGTATTGTCAGAATAATGAGACGTTGCATAATCTGATGATTGAGATTGCGCAGTTGAGTGTGTCACGTGTATTCCTGTTTAAGGAACAAACGTATCGTGGACGTTGCCTTGTAGCGTACAAAGACCATGCGAACGACTTGAATGAGTTGAGTGACGAAGACCGTAATGCTTTTATGGCCGATGTAGCGCGCGTTACCCGTGCCATGCAAAAGGCTTTCCAACCGGAAAAGATAAATTATGGTGCTTATTCGGATAAGTTGTCCCATTTGCACTTCCATTTAGCGCCTAAATATGTGGATGGGCCTGATTATGGTGGTGTATTCCAAATGAATCCGGGAAAAGTTTACCTGACAGATGAAGAATATCAGGAGTTGATTGATGCTGTAAAAGCAAATCTATAAATGATAATTTTATTGCAGACAGAGTAATAAATTTCTTTTTAGACATAAGAACATAAGAACAAAAGATGAAACAGTAGTAGTTTAATGACTAGCAGAAATAATTATCCAAGCGCAGCCTTTATGTTCTTTTGTTCTTATGTCTAAATTAAATTCCCATTTACTATTCTTCACTATCAAAATCGAAATCAAAATCAAAGTCAAAATCATCCATAAACTCCGGTGCTGTGAAATCTTCCAGTTCCCGGCGGTCTTTTTTGGTAGGACGTCCGGTGCCGCGTGCACGGTCTATGAATCCACTGATTTTGCTCATCTCCAATAGTTCGTATTGGTCAGGAGTAGTCACATTTTCCATCATTTCCGGTACGAGCTTTGCGCCTATACGCTTTTCGATAGCTTGCACTACTTTGAAGGAATAGGTGATAGGCGGCTTTTTTACTTGAATGACATCTCCCGGTTTCACCATACGGGCAGCCTTGGCCAGGGAGCCATTGATGGTGATACGTCCTTTTTTGCAGGCTTCTGCCGCAATTGTGCGTGTCTTGAAGATGCGCACAGCCCACATCCATTTATCTATTCTTGCTTCAGCCATGTTTTTAGTGATTTCATTTCTTATTGAACTGGTTCATCGTGATGTCGATTCCGGCCAGGCAGAAACTCTTGATAATGTCTCCCGCCATTTCCAGTCTTTCGTCCATCGTCTTCCAGTCTTCGTCCGTGAAGTGTCCGAGCACATAATCAACCTGTCCGCCACGTGGAAAATCGTTTCCGATGCCAAAACGCAGTCGGGCATAATTTTGAGTACCCAGGGTGGCGGCGATATTCTTCAGTCCGTTATGTCCGGCATCGCTTCCTTTACCTTTCAGACGTAACGTACCGAAAGGGAGAGCCAGGTCGTCCACTACGATCAGTACATTCTCCAATGGGATATTTTCCTTCTGCATCCAGTAGCGGACAGCCAGCCCGCTTAGGTTCATAAAAGTCGACGGTTTGAGTAGTGTCAACTGTCGCCCTTTGACAGAGAAACTGGTGGTGAAACCGTAGCGCCCGTCGATGAAAGGCGGGGCATTATTGGTTCTAGCCAATGCTTCTACCGTCATGAATCCGATATTATGCCGAGTTTCGTGATACTCGGGGCCAATATTTCCCAGTCCGACAATTAAATATTTTATCATTGCTTTTCGGTAAAACAGTTCATTAATTGGAAAGAGAAACGCAGATTAATACAAATTAATGCAGACTGAACATCTGCTTTAATCTGCATTAATCTGCGTTTGTAGTATATCTCTTTTTACAGGGATAATCTCAGATTACTTGCCAGCGGTTGCTGCTGCACCTCTTGCTGCACGAGTCAACTTAACAACACATACAACGGCTTCTTTAGCACTCATCAGTTCAAGACCTTCAAAGTGTAATTCGCCAACCTTAACAGTCTTACCTAATCCCAGGTGAGCAACGTTTACAGTCAGTTTTTCAGGAATTACATTGTACAGAGCTTTCACTTTGATCTTACGCATCTGCAATGCCAACTTACCACCGGCTTTAACACCTTCTGCAAGACCTTCCAACTGTACAGGAACTTCCATTACGATAGGTTTAGCTTCGTCGATTTGATAGAAGTCAACGTGCAGGATAGTGTCTTTTACAGGGTGGAACTGAATATCTTTCAGGATAGCGTTTACTTTTTTGCCATCGATGTCCAGGTCTACGATGTAGATGTGCGGAGTGTAAACAAGATTACGAAGGCCTTCGTTAGGCACTGTGAAGTGAACTACTTCATTACCACCATAAAGTACACAAGGTACACCACCGTTCTTACGGATTTCTTTCAAAGCTCTTGCTTGTTCTGAAGAGCGTTCTGCAATTGCTCTTGCAGTTCCTTTTACTTCAATTGATTTCATTTCTTAAAAAATTGTGTTACTCTAAATTAAGTTATTTTGCTTAATTCACCATCACACGATGTGGATTATCACACGATGTTGCAAAAAAGCGGTGCAAAAGTACATCTTTTTTTTGAATTATCAAAGATTTACTTTCTTAAAAGTCGATATCAATCTTAATTTCGCTTTCCAATTTGTCCTCTTGTGCTTCTTCGGCAGCTTTTAGTTCATCTTCTTCATCTGCTTCCTGGTTCAGGCGGCTGATATAGTCGTTCATGTCGCTGCGTTCTATGAAGTTGACAGCTTCCTCAAGTCCTGCCATGAACTTCTGAAAATCTTCCCGATATAAGAAGATTTTGTGTTTCTCGAAACTAACTTGAGAATCATCACCTTCTCCCGTTATCACTTTCTTACTCTCTGTAATAGCCAGGAACATCTCATCTTTACGATTCTTTTTTACGTCGAGATAATAGATGCGTTTACCTGCTTTGATAGACTTGGAGAATACAATCTCTTTGTCATTCATGTCTGCGCTCATTTTCTTTTTTAAATCTTCCATGTCTTACGATCTGTTTATAATCGGCTTCAAAATTGGATATTTTTTTTAAACTGTCAAAAGAAAAAGCGCAGAGAATCAAATACTGCATTAAAAAATGTGATTTATTTGTGGAAACTCGCTAAAAATATCTACTTTTGCAGTTCGATAACAACAGTATTAAATTGAATTATGATCAACAGAGTTCTTATTCGTCTTAAGATTATACAGATAGTATATGCCTATTATCAAAATGGCAGCAAAAATCTAGACTCAGCGGAGAAAGAGTTATTCTTTAGTCTTTCAAAGGCGTATGACCTTTACAACTATTTGCTAATGCTGATGATAGCATTGACAGAGTATGCACAAAAACGTATTGATGCGGCAAAAGCCAAACTGGCACCCACGGCAGAAGAGTTATATCCCAACACGAAGTTTGTGGACAATAAATTTATTGCCCAGTTGGAAGTCAACAAACAACTAATGGAGTTTATCGCCAATCAGAAGAGAACTTGGGTGAACGACCAGGATTTTGTGAAAGAACTCTACGAGAAAATTGTGGAAACCGATATCTATAAAGAGTATATGGCTTCTGACGACAAATCGTATGAAGCGGATCGTGAATTATGGAGAAAGATCTATAAGACATACATCTTTAATAATGATTCTCTCGATCAGGTATTGGAAGACCAAAGTTTGTATTGGAATGACGATAAAGAAATAGTAGATACATTCGTATTGAAAACAATCAAGCGCTTTGACGAGAAAAAAGGTGCGAATCAGGAATTGCTTCCTGAATTCAAAGATGACGAAGACCAGGAATTTGCACGCCGTCTGTTCCGCCGTACTATTTTGAATTCTGATTATTATCGTCACCTGGTAAGTGAGAATACGAAAAACTGGGACTTGGATCGTATTGCATTTATGGATGTCATCATTATGCAGACAGCATTGGCAGAAATTTTAAGTTTCCCGAACATTCCGGTCAGCGTTTCGTTAAATGAATATGTGGAAATTGCGAAGTTATACAGCACCTCTAAGAGCGGTAGCTTTATCAACGGAACATTGGATGGAATAGTTAATCAATTGAAAAAAGAAGGTAAGTTGACTAAAAACTAATACCTTTGTATATATAATAGAAACTAAAACTGATTATTTATGAACGTATTGACTGTATTATTGCAAGCTCCTGCTGCTGGCGGTGGAAGTATGATGTGGATCATGCTGATAGCAATGTTTGTTATCATGTATTTCTTTATGATCCGTCCTCAAAATAAGAAGCAAAAAGAAATAGCTAATTTCCGTAAATCTCTGCAGGTAAATCAGAATGTGATTACTGCCGGTGGTATCCACGGTATAATCAAGGAAATTACAGACGACTATATCGTACTTGAGATTGCTTCTAACGTGAAGATTAAGATAGATAAGAATTCTATTTTCGCTGATGCTTCAGCGGCTAGCAATCAATCTAAGTAAATCGTCGGTAAAAAAATGCCTATGTTTGATCGTAGGAAAATAAGATATACGTATTTAAAGTTATCTAAGAGAATTAAGGATTTTCTGCTCAGTGATAAGAGCAGGGAATTCTTAATTTTTTTATTTTTCTTCCTGATAGCCGGTGGTTTTTGGCTGCTTCAGACATTGAACAATGATTATGAAGCGGAATTTTCTATTCCGGTGCGTATTAAAGACCTTCCCAATAATGTGGTACTGACTTCGGAACCCCCTTCCGAACTTCGTGTCAGAGTGAAAGATAAAGGTACTGTTCTCCTTAATTATATGCTGGGAAAGAGTTTCTTTCCGGTAAACCTGAGTTTTTCCGATTATAAAGGAAAAAATAATCATGTGAAGATTTACGCATCCGATTTTGAGAAAAAGATATTGAGCCAGTTGAACGTTTCTTCCAGGATTCTTTCCATTAAGCCCGATACATTGGATTATATCTATTCTGAAGGGAAATCCAAGTTAGTGCCTGTCCGCCTTCAAGGAAAAGTGACAGCCGGACTTCAATATTATGTGTCGGATACGATTTGCAGTCCCGACTCGGTATTGGTCTATGCCCCGGAAGGGATTTTGGATACGATAACCACTGCTTATACTCAAAAGATAAACTTGGAGAATATATCGGATACTACCCGTCAACGGATTTCTTTGGCTTCGGAAAGGGGAGTGAAGTTTGTTCCGGGTTCGGTTGAGGTGACATTCCCGGTGGATATTTATACGGAGAAAACGGTGGAAGTACCGTTGCATGGGATTAATTTTCCGGCAGATAAAGTACTGCGTGCTTTTCCTTCAAAGGTTCAGATCACTTTTCAGGTAGGACTGAAGCGATTCCGTAGTATAAAAGCAAGCGATTTTGTGATTAATGTTTCTTATGAAGAACTACTGAAGCTAGGCTCGGATAAATATACGGTTAAACTGAAATCATTTCCGAGCGGAATCAATCAAATCCGTATTATTCCCGAGCAAGTTGATTTTTTGATAGAACAAGTAACTCCAGATGGCGATTAAGATTGGCATAACCGGTGGCATCGGTAGCGGAAAGAGTGTAGTTTCCAGACTGCTGGAAATAATGGGAATCCCTGTTTATATATCGGATATAGAAGCGAAACGTATTACGCATACGGATGAAGTGATCCGTCAGGGACTTTGTGACTTGGTGGGTAGGGACGTTTTTCAAGATGGAGAATTAAACAGTCCTTTGCTTGCATCCTATATGTTCGGACATCCCGATCATGTGAAAGAAGTGAACAGCCTCATTCACCCGCAGGTGAAAGAAGATTTTCGTCAGTGGGTAATCCGGCGAGGGAGTGAACCGTTAGTAGGCATGGAGTCCGCCATTCTCATTGAAGCCGGTTTTAGGGATGAAGTCGATTTCCTCGTAATGGTTTATGCACCGTTGGAAGTAAGGGTAGAGCGTGCTGTAAAGCGCGACTGTTCATCAAGAGAATTGGTGATGAAACGCATCGAGTCGCAAATGAGTGATGAGGCTAAGAGAAATCATGCTGATTATGTGATTGTGAATGATGATGAAACACCGTTAATTCCGCAGGTTTTGGAGCTTATTTCTTTGCTATCTAAAAATAATCATTACCTTTGCCCCGCAAAAAATAATTAATAAACAAAAGTATATATACTATGTTGAAGACTATCTTGTCTATCTCCGGTAAACCGGGATTGTACAAACTTATTTCGCAAGGAAAAAATATGTTGATTGTTGAATCAATCAATGCTGAGAAGAAACGTTTCCCCGCTTATGGTAATGAAAAAATTATCTCATTGGCAGATATAGCAATGTACACGGATGATGCGGAAGTTCCTTTGTACGATGTGTTGGAAGCGATCAAGGAAAAAGAGCAATCAGCAGCGGCTTCTATTGATCCCAAGAAAGCTACACCCGAACAGTTGCGCGAATATTTGGCAGAAGTACTGCCGAACTTCGATCGTGACCGTGTGTATGTAGCGGATATAAAGAAACTGGTTTCCTGGTATAATATTCTGATTTCTAATGGTATTACAGAATTCAAACAGGAAGAAATCAAAGAAGATGAGAAAGAGGTAACGGCAGAATAGTCGATGTCGCTTGTCTTGAAAAACTAAAAAACATGGTAATCATTTAAAAGTTGGTTATCATGTTTTTCTTTTATATAAATGCTTGTTTGTTAAAGAAAAAATTAGTATATATTGGGTTATCTTTTCTTTAAATAAATATCTTCTACTTATATTGTAAATAATGATGCTTTTTTATGTATCTTTGCCACTGTTCATAATTTCATGGAATTTGGGCGTGGATAAATATAATAGTAGAGAACCAATCTGTTATGTAAGGGGATGGAAACGATAACAAATAAAGAAGTGAATGTCCATTTGGACAAAGAAACAGGGACATTATGCCTGACCAGGTTGCTGGCGGGTACAATGGTATTCTTATATGATTCTCAAGGTGAGCTAAGGGGGAAGCATCAGTTTGCTCTGCCTTCACTTACCATAACAATACCGAGACATGGTACTTATGTTTTAGTGATGAGTCATCCGAACTGCCAACCTGAGGTTCGGAGAGTCGTATATGCAGGAATATAAAAAAAGTTGGTAGGTCTGAAAAGAACCTGCCGACTTTTTCATTTAGCTTGATGCCGTTTAATTTCTGAACACTAATCCGTCGCCGCCTGCATCAACGATAATTGCCTTACTTCGATCTACTTCCTGAGAAAGTAGTTTCTTGGACAAGTCATTCAACAAGTAGCGCTGAATAGCTCTCTTGACCGGACGTGCTCCGAATTCGGGATCATATCCTACCTGGGATAAGAAGTCCAAAGCGGCTTCCGTCATTTCCAGTTCTACCCCGTTTTCAGCAAGCATTTTCTGTACACTCTTAATTTGCAAAAGTACGATCTGCCTGATTTCCTTTTCCGTTAACGGCAAGAACATGATCGTCTCATCAATACGATTCAGGAATTCGGGACGAATGGTCTTTTTCAGCATATTCATCACTTCCTTTTTCGTTTCTTCGATTACTTCTTCCTTATTAGCGCCATTCAGCTTTTCCATCTGACTTTGTATATAAGAACTACCCATATTCGAAGTCATAATGATGATTGTATTCTTGAAGTTAACCACCCTTCCTTTATTATCTGTCAATCGTCCGTCATCCAAAACCTGCAACAGGATATTGAAGACATCCGGGTGAGCTTTCTCTATCTCATCAAACAGTACAACCGAGTAAGGTTTCCGCCGGATAGCTTCCGTCAACTGACCGCCTTCATCGTATCCTACATATCCCGGAGGCGCTCCAACCAAACGGGAAACACTGTGTTTCTCCTGATATTCACTCATATCGATACGGGTCATCATCGTTTCGTCATCAAACAGGAATTCAGCCAAGGCCTTTGCCAGCTCGGTCTTACCCACACCGGTCGTTCCGAGGAAGATAAATGAACCTATCGGACGTTTCGGATCTTGCAATCCGGCACGACTACGACGCACAGCATCCGCAACCGCTTCAATTGCTTCATCCTGACCGATTACACGTTGGTGAAGTTCTTCTTCCAAGTGCAATAACTTGTCTTTTTCACTTTGCAACATCTTGCTGACAGGAATCCCTGTCCAACGAGATACGACATCCGCAATATCTTCAGCATCTACTTCCTCTTTAATCATGGCTTTATCGCCCTGCATCCCACGGAGTTTCTGTTGCGTTTCTTCTATCTCTTTATCCAAAGCCTGAAGTTTGCCATAACGGATTTCGGCTACCTTTCCGTAGTCGCCTTCACGTTCAGCCTTTTCAGCCTCAAATTTCAGATTTTCTATTTCGACCTTATTCTGCTGAATCTTGTCCATCAACGTCTTTTCGCTCTGCCACTTGGCTTTGAAGGACTTTTCCTGTTCTTTAAGCTCGGCAAGCTCCTTGCCGATGATTTCCAGTTTCGGCTTGTCATTCTCGCGTTTGATGGCTTCGCGCTCAATCTCCAACTGCTTGATTTTACGGGAAATCTCATCCAGTTCTTCCGGAACGGAATCCACTTCCATACGCAATTTGGCAGCAGCTTCGTCCATCAGGTCGATAGCTTTATCCGGCAAGAAACGGTCGGTAATATAACGGCTACTCAATTCCACGGCAGCAATAATCGCATCATCTTTGATACGTACATGATGGTGATTCTCGTAGCGTTCCTTCAATCCACGAAGGATAGAGATAGTGCTTAAATTATCCGGCTCATCCACCTGTACAATTTGGAAACGACGCTCCAGTGCTTTATCCTTTTCAAAGTACTTTTGGTATTCGTCAAGAGTTGTCGCACCGATAGAACGCAATTCTCCACGGGCTAGGGCAGGTTTCAGGATGTTGGCTGCATCCATGGCGCCTTCACCTTTTCCGGCTCCCACCAAAGTGTGGATTTCGTCAATAAACAGAATGATATCACCTTCCGATTTCTTCACTTCATTGACAACCGATTTCAGTCGTTCCTCAAATTCACCTTTGTACTTTGCACCTGCAACAAGTGCACCCATATCCAATGAATAAACTTGTTTGTTCTTTAGGTTTTCAGGTACGTCACCACGAAGGATACGATGCGCCAAACCTTCTACGATGGCAGTTTTACCCGTACCCGGTTCACCAATCAGAATCGGATTATTCTTTGTACGGCGGCTTAATATCTGAAGTACCCGACGTATTTCTTCGTCACGACCAATCACCGGATCTAGTTTGCCGCTACGGGCAGCTTCATTCAGGTTGATGGCATACTTTTCCAGTGACTGATAAGTATCCTCACTTGATTGTGACGTAACCTTTTCTCCTTTTCTCAATTCACTGATAGCATTGCGCAGTTCCTTTTCCGTCATACCGGCATCCTTCAGGATGGTAGATACGGTGCTCTTTACAGTCAGCAATGCCAGTATGATATGTTCCAATGAAACGAACTCGTCGCCCATTTCCTTGGAATACTGTGTTGCTTTCTGCAATACTTCATTCGATTCACGACTCAAATACGGCTCTCCACCGGATACCTTCGGCAGTGAATCTATTTGCTTGTCGACAACGAGCGCCACTTGCTGTCCATTCATACCAAGCTTCTGGAAGATAAAGTTGGTGACATTCTCACCTACTTTCATCACTCCCTGCATGATATGGGCAGGCTCAATAGCCTGTTGTCCCCGGTTTCTTACCAGGTTCACGGCTTCCTGTACCGCTTCTTGGGATTTGATAGTAAAATTGTTAAAGTTCATATCGTTGTTCTCCTTTCTTATTTCACGTTTCTAATAACACCTAAAAGGGCGCAAAAGATTTGCCAAGTAGAAAAATATGACAAAATAGCATGGTTATTAGGGAGTTAAAGGACAAAATGACCTCTTTCTCTTATGTACGACTGACGAATTTGCTGCGAAATGAGGGTGATAAATAAAAGTATTGTAGTATCTTTATCGGCTGTAATAATATTAAGAATAAGGTATGAACGATAAACCTCAAATAAAACTGTCTGAGACAGTAGTGTTGATTGATGCGGCTTTTCTGAACTTTGTAATTACAGATATGAAGGGATATTTTGAAAAGACCTTGCGGCGTTCTCTGCAAGAGATAGACCTTTCGATACTGACTACTTATCTGACATTGGATGCAGGGATTACAGAAGGAAAAAATGAAGTGCAATTTCTTTTTGTTTACGATAAGGACTCGGAGCGGCTTGTGTATTGCCAGCCTTCCGATTTGGAGAAGGAACTGAACGGTGTTGCTTTTCAAAGCCCTTATGGTGAGTATTCATTTGCAAGTGTTCCTTCGGAAGGAATGGTGACAAGAGAAGATTTGTTTCTTGATTTGTTGTCCATCGTTGCCGATTCGGCTGACGTGAAAAGAATGATTGTGGTTTCATTCAATGAAGAGTATGGAAAGAGGGTGACTGATGCGTTGAATGAGATAAAAGGCAAGGAAGTTATTCAGTTCCGGATGAACGAGCCGGATGCTTCGTTAGCGTATAAATGGGATATGTTGGCTTTCCCCGTCATGCAGGCATTAGGAATTAGAGCTGATGAACTTTGATAGCCCCATGCCCGATGCTTGATATCTAATGCTTAATACTTAAAATTTAGCCCCATGTCCGATTTTCGTTTAAAAGTGTTTCAGAGTGTGGCGAAGAACTTGAGTTTTACGAAGGCTTCGCAAGAGCTGTTTGTCAGCCAACCTGCTATTACCAAGCATATTCAGGAATTGGAGACTTATTATCAGGCTCGCTTATTCGAGCGTCAGGGAAGTAAAATCTCCTTGACCGATGCCGGTGAGTTGCTATTGAAGCATAGTGAGAAGATTCTGGATGACTACAAACAGTTGGAATATGAAATGCATTTGCTTCACAACGAATATATCGGTGAATTGAAATTGGGAGCCAGTACTACAATTGCCCAATATGTCTTACCGCCCTTATTGGGAAATTTCATCGCTAAGTTTCCACAAGTCAACCTTTCCCTGATTAATGGAAATTCCCGTGGAGTGGAAACAGCTTTGCAGGAGCATCGGATAGATTTGGGTTTGGTAGAGGGTATCTTCCGCCTTCCTAACTTAAAATATACTTCATTCCTGCAAGACGAACTTGTGGCAGTGGTACATGCACATACCAAACTGAATATTCAGGATGAAATAAGTCCGGAAGACTTGCTGAATATTCCATTAGTCCTGCGTGAAAGAGGCTCTGGAACGTTGGATGTATTTGAGCGTGCCTTGTCGCAACATAATCTGAAACTGTCTTCTTTGAATGTAATGATGTATCTCGGCAGTACGGAAAGCATCAAACTTTTCATCGAACATGCTGATTGCATGGGGATTGTTTCAATCCGTTCCGTACATAAAGAACTCGTAGCGGGCAATCTGCGCGTGATTGAAATAAAAGGGATGCCCATGCAGCGCGAATTTAATTTCGTACAACTACAAGGGCAGGAGGGAGGATTGTCCCAGGTCTTCATGCGGTTTGCGGGACATCACAGCAAAAATTTATAATTCAGGTTCAGGCTCCCTGTTGCTCTACACAAGAAATGGAAAAAGTATTTCTCATATTCTCATAAATTTTAGTCAACAGTCTTCTAACCAATGAACTACTGTATGAGAAATGCTTTCACGGAAGTGCATTTCTCATCATTTTAAAGAGAAAATAGCCTTGAAAAGGTTGTTTCTCATACCCTTTCTCATCATTTCTCATGCTGTTATTGTTTTTTTCTATTGCCCTTCTTCTACTATTTTTTTCTTTATATATACTCTATGGACACCTCTGCCGGCTATTTCTATTCCTGAATCAGGCTGGTGTCCCCATTGTCTCAATTCATTGGTAGCAGCAGTTTGAAGCAATCCGGTCAGTTTGCGGTATTCCCATACAGTAAGGAAAGGATTCTCGTCAAGGTACTTTATTGCTAACGCCAATCGTTGCTCCGGTGTGAATTTCTCCGAAGAACGTTGCCGTTTCCAAGGTGCTCTTTCCAACCGGCATCTTTCGCTGATGTTTCTTATCATCGTCCTATCTGCACGGAAATTAACACCACCTATAAAGATGCTCTGTGCATTACGATGTGTTCCACCTTCTTCTGCGTCTTCCCGTTCCTTATCCCTGCCCAAGGTAAGCGACGGGGTAAATGTCCCTATCCCGTCTATTTTTACCGAGCGTCCTTCTGCCATCAGACGTGCCATTTCGATGCCTGTCTGAAGCAGTACGCCTTCTATGTCTCCGGCACTAAAACCGCTTACATCGCCCACCCGTTGCGCCAATTCTTTTAGACTTGCATTGTCTATCCGTGCAAATCTGGGATAAGTAATTCTTTTGCCTGTTTTTTGGAGGTCGGGCATCTCTTCCATGATGTAACGTGCCATACATTCTTTGGTTTAAAGTATTAATAGATGGGTTCTTGTCTATTAAGAGAAAACTTCCTCTGCATTAAGTGCAAACTTCTTTTCTCCTAATCCTAAAGTTCCTTTTGATTAATCATAAACTATAAATGGAAGTTCTGTTTTTATAAATAAAGCTTGCAATTATAAAAATGAAACTTGTGTTTTTATAATCAAAGCTTGCATTTATAGTTTATGATTAGGCAAAGATAAGTTTTCTATTTGATAAAAGGAAGTTTATGATTAATAAAGTGGAAGTTATTTGTTAATAGAGTGGAGGAGAAGTACTGCTTCTTATGAAGTTGTCGGTAGGTTGGTACAGAAAAATGTACGAAAGAAATTGATATGTTGGCGAAGGAGAGTACTTGAATGTAGAAGTGTTATTCCTACGATTATCATTATAATGTGTAGATTCATGGAGTAATACTGCTTTATATTACAATGTTCAATAAGATTACTTTGTTTAATCGTATTGAACGTGTTACGCAAATTGAACAAAAACTTTACTGTAAGTATTTGAGTGAAAATATTGATATAAAGTAGGATATTTAATTTTATTTTCATAGTTTTGCAATGTTTCTCACGCCGATACCTCAATTCGTGAGGTTAGGGTGGCGTGGGGAATGTATTATAAAAAGAAAGACGTTTACTTAACGTTTTGTCTTTGGCGCATCAAAACTTCGCAACTTTTGAAAACTTCGTCAAAAAACAAAGCAACAGTAGATGTTTGCGGGATATGTTTTATCTTTTGCGAATTTGTATGTTTACAAGTTTGTAAAAATGCTATACATATCGGCGTGGGCTTCTGCGTTGCTTGTTCTGACGAAGTTGGGCAATGCGAAGGCCTTGATGCGTGGGACAAGTAACAGGTACAGATTCCCGCGCTTTTTCTTTATATAATAGTGACTTATCTAATTTATGAACCGTCCGGTTCGGGAATCTGCTGGTTATTTTTATGTTATAATGATGAAAAAGGTAATAGACGATTTAAAGAAATCTCTTTTATTCTCATTTTATTTTGCTTGTCAGTTCTTGATTGCTTCGTGTGGTGATGATTATGATGATTCTTTTTTGGTTAGTCGTGTTGATAATTTGGAAAGTCGGGTGCAGAAACTCGAGGAATTGTGTAAACAGATGAATACTAATATTTCATCATTGCAGGTTCTTGTTGCAGTTTTACAGAATAATGATTATATAACTGGCGTCATTCCTGTGAAGCAAGGAGATGAAATTTTAGGTTATACTATTTCTTTTTCGCGAAGTGAACCTATCGTAATTTTTCATGGAGAAGATGGTTCTGATGGAAAGGATGGAGTAGATGGGCAAGATGCTGTTCTTCCTTTGATTGGGATAAAACAAGATGTAGATGGTGTTTTTTATTGGACATTAAATGGTGAATGGTTAAAGGATGAAAAAGGAAGTAAAATTCAAGCACAAGGGATTAATGGAATTGACGGTGAAAATGGAAATGATGGACAAGATGGTAAGGATGCTGTTACTCCGAAATTGAAAATAGAAAATAATTATTGGTATGTATCATACGATGAAGAAAATTCGTGGAAACAATTAGGAAAAGCCATAGGTGAGAAAGGTGATAATATGTTTAAAGAAATAAAAGTGGCTGAAGATCATGTGAGTTTTATTTTGAACGACAAAACAACATTTAAAGTTCCTACTTATGTTACATCTCATTTTTCTGTAAAATTGAAAAAAGGTGGAACATTAGGAGATTTACTTACTGATGAATATAAAAGAGAACTTCTTTCTTTAAAAATAAGCGGTGAATTAAATAATGAAGATCTTAAAACAATAAATCTACGGATGAGAAGTTTGGAAGAGTTAGATTTATCTGATGTTCTATGGAATGTTGACAAAAATGGATCATTGAATTTGAATCCATTTGGAATAAATATTTGTAATAAAACTATAAGAACGGTTGTTTTACCAAATGAGTGCAGGGGACAATTACCTGTAGAAATTCAAGGATGGGTATCATTAGAAAATGTTGTAATATCTTCTGATTCAACGATATTACATAAGATTGGAGGAGGTTATTCTTTGGATACTATTAGCTTTGCTGAAAATGTGTCGATGGTTTATTATAGTGAGTTCTCTAATTTTGTTAATGTAGTTTTGCCAGCTACTATGAAGGAGATTTATTATGATGCTTTTAGGTGGGAATATTATGTTTCAGGTTCAGTTAGTTATCAGGCATACTCTTTAATAGATACTGTAGTATGTGGATCTGTTGTACCTCCTATGATAGGTGAGTGGAGTTATATTTATGATGTTATAAATCAACAAACTACTTATATGTTTAAAGAGAAAAATAATGTGTGGACATCTGATAAAGAAAAGAAAAAGTTATCAGAATGTACATTAATAGTGCCTCAAGGAAGTTTAGAGTTATATAAGCAGGCAAATGGATGGAAAGAGTTTGGAAACATAAAAAGTCTTGATTGATGAAAAATAAAAATAGGTTAGATTATGACTATTAAGTTAGAAAAAGTAATTATTGTTCTTTTTAAATTGTTTTTGCTCATAATAGTTTCTACTATTTGTAATGCTCAAGTTCATGTGAAAGGCTATTATCGAAAAGATGGAACTTATGTTCATCCACATATACGTTCTAATCCGGATGGAAATCCTTATAATAATTGGAGCTATCCTGGTAATGTAAATCCTTATACAGGAAATGTAGCTACTGGTAATCCTGAAACTTATTTGAAGAATTGTCAGAAGAATGGGAATCGTTTATATAATGTTGTATCTTCTCAAACACAATTTCAAAATAATCAGGCACAAGTTTATACTAGAGTGTTGAATATCAGACAATATCCATCTATTAAGTCTTCTGTTATAGGAAAATTATATTATTGGGATATTGTTGAAGTTCAAAGGATAGAAGGGGATTGGGCTATTGTAAATTTTTATTATGTGGATTCATTTTATTTGTTAAAATATCAAAAAGGTTATGTCGCTGCTAAATATTTGATAAAAAGATAAATTTATTGTTTATAAAATGGACATTATGAAAATTCTAGTATTTATTTTGTGTTTATTTTATTCTATACCTTTATTTTCTCAAGATGATTATGATAAGAGTTTGAGTGACTTAGAAAAAGTGAATAATTTATTATTGGATGTAACCGGTTCTTTTTTGGCATATCCAGATAGTCATAATAATACAATAACTGTTTTTAATCGCTTGAAAGAATTGAATACCATATATAAAGGATTGCAGTCTAATAAATATGACGTTCTATCAAAGTGGGATAATCATAAAACGAGATTGTTTTATGATACAGTTGATAAATGGCAGGCCATTACGAATACTTTTGAGGAGTTATTAAGAACTATAGTTGGGTATACATCATCAGGTATTGAAGGAGCTGAAATGGAAATTTTATTAGATCCTCTTTTAATAGGCTCAGGTTGGGAAAAAAGAATACTAAATGTATCATGTTCTGATGCATATTTTGTTGAATATACTTTTGGAACTTTTAAAATGATGTTCATAAAAAGTATTCTTCCGGCAAGCGATTATAAAAATCAAAAATATAATAATATTGAAGTCACATTTACATATGTGGGACAATATGGTGGTGGCAGTTATTATGTTGGTGGAAATAAATATAGGATGATTCAATTTAAAGATGATGAAAATCATTCATATTATAAGGTAATGAAGGCTGAATCTATTCGTAAATAGTTTATTGTGTGTAATATAAAATGTATATAATTAATTATGAATAAAATTAATCTGTTAATACTTGTTTCTTTTATTTGGACTGCTACTACAACTTATGCGCAAGTAAATCATTATGATCGTCCAGCCGATGCCGTATTTGTTAACACGTATGTTAAGATGGACATCTCAGAGTTTATGATCTATCAGAATGCTGTTCATCGAGCAAATTTCAATTATTTGAATGGGATGATAGAATTTGTAAATAGATTGTTGAATAATACTGCATTGGATGAACAGTTAAAAACAGAATTACTTGGTTTTAGTAATGGAATGAATGCTGTTATGCATGGGGTTGTTTATGATGGTAAAAAATTGTTTTCTAATGTGACAGAACTTCTAAAAGAAACCAACATGGATATAAATAAAGCTATTGATGATTACAATTTAAGGCAAAAAGAGCGAGAAGAGGGCTTACGTAGAGAAAAAGAACAGCAATTAGAAAAACAAAAAAAACAATTGCGACAGTTTTCGTCGAATAATCTAGAAATAACTTCGTGCAATTTGAATGATATAGATGTGAATAATCCTCATATATCCATTGCTCCTAGTTGCAAAGGAATAAAGGTCAAGAGAGTACAAATAACTTTAGCTCAAACTATTATTGATTTGGAGTATGATAACTATACAGAGCAAGTAGGATGGGTTAGTATAGATCGGAATACTTATATTGTAAGTTATAATACGGGACAGAAATTTGGGATGATAAAGGCGATTGGTATTCCTATACATCCACAAAAACACTATTTTGATTCAAGGTATGAGAAAATAAATTTTAGATTAATATTTCCTTCACTTTCTAAAAATACAACAAGTTTTAATTTGGTGGAAAATGATACTAGTACATGGAATTTTTATGGTATAATTTTAAAATAGCGATTGGTGAGATTGGAGATAATGAATAACCCATTCTATTTTTCGTCTTGACATACATTATTAACTGCTATATCTTTGCGCCATACCCTAAAATAGAAATTATGGTAAAAGAAAAAGAAAATTACCAGAAGATATATAAACTGTATCAGTTATGTAGCGAGACCAAGGAATTTCGTGAGTTCTGTGTGGAGTACGATGTAAGCTACGAAAAGTTCATGAACTGGCAGCGTCATCGGCTGTGGAACGAGAAGCTTGGTAAGACTGTTTCGGCTGAACAACCCTAGGTTGCTAAGGTTCAGATAATCGGCAAGCCCTGCAACAGTCCTGCCGTGAAGATGGAAGTGCAATATCCCGACTAATCTCCGTTAATCAATAAGTATGGGGGAAGTAGTAGGCATCACATCTGGAACATTTTATGATGGTTCGCAAGCAAATTTGAATTATGCTTGGAGCATTGATGTGGTTGGACCTTATATGGAATAATGATATAAAATAGTTTTTATAATTTGAGTGAGCTTTGTATTGAAAGATGACTTATTTTCCGAATAGCTCCGAGTGTGAGCCGAGACGCACAAGGTCTATTTGGTCTGTATCCGGATCAAACCATATCAAAAGAAAGTCTCCTTCTATGTGACATTCCATATATCCGGTATAGTTGCCGGTGAGCATGTGAGGGTTGTTTTCTTTTGGTATTGGAAGTTCTTTTTCCAAAAGTTGAATAATT
>ERZ779623.133-NODE-133-length-40234-cov-21.109361_pt1 | contig 40234 bp, 38 predicted proteins | sample MGYA00514189_ERZ779623 | MGnify/ENA primary metagenome ERZ779623 (study PRJEB29562, sample SAMEA4376712) | mouse gut metagenome | isolation source: Cecum | study: EMG produced TPA metagenomics assembly of the A DSS colitis mouse model was used to assess the... | reverse complement strand
ACACCCACGGCTACTGCGCCGACCCCGCCGACTGCGCCGACGGCGGCATCCGCTTTAACGAGGACGAGCGGTGGACCTGCCGCCTCCAGGCCGCCCTGGGCCCCGACTATCTGGTGACGGAGGAGGGGCTGAGCGGACGCACCACCGTATTCCCGGACCCCCTCCACGAGACCATGGACGCGCTGACGGTGATCTACTCCCTGCTGAAAAGCCACGAGGCCGTCGACCTGCTGATCATCATGCTGGGCACCAACGACGTGAAGGAACGCTTCGGGGCCAACGCCCCCTGCGTGGCCCTCGGCATGGAGCGGCTGGTGCGCAAGGCCCAGAGCGTGGACTGCTGGGGGGATCACGCCCCCAACATCCTGGTGGTGTGCCCCCCCTGCATCCTGCCGGAGATGGAGGGCTCGGACAACGGCCTGGCCATGGGCAGGGGCTGCATTGAGAAATCCCGGGCACTGCCCCCCTACCTGAAGGCCCACGCGGCCCTCACCGGGGCGCACTATATGGAGGCCCTGGACTGCGAGTTCAACCGCGTGGACGGAATGCACCTGACCCGGAGGGGCCACGCCCAGCTGGCGGACAAGCTGGCGGAGCTGGTGCCCACCCTGATGCCCTGACAGGTACACAACAGAACAGGAGCGGTACGGCCGATGGCCGTACCGCTCCTGTCTTCCTGAACGCTCACACCAGCGGCTTTATCATGATGATCCCATGACAGTGAATCCCGTAGCAGTTGGGGATCAGGCCCGCCGGAGTAAATCCATAGTCCACAAAATAGTCAAAATGCGCTCTGCCGTGAGAAGCCAGCACCCTCAGCTCGTCCGCATAATTTGCCAGCGGCCTGCCGTGGCAGGACAACCCAGGGGAACTGATCACATACTTCAAATTGCGGAAGCCCTTCTCCCTCGCGTGGGCCTCTGCCTGTCTCAGCAGCGGCTCCAGCTGCCCCTCCATGACAAAGCTCCCGTTGTCGTCGTATCCCAGGCACTCAATGCTCAGACAGGAGTAGCCCTCGTATTCCGCGCACAGGATCCACCCCTTGGGAGCTGTCGGCTCCCCCATATACCAGCCCACCAGCTTCGCCAGCGCGGACACCTCCAAGAGCTGCTGGCTCGCCCCCTCGAAGTCCCACCAATCCGGCTTGATGGCGGCCATGAGCTCCGCCACTGCGGCGGCATTTGAGGAATTGATCTGATAAATTCCCACGGTCACTCCTCCTCATCGTCCAATTCGGGGACGGTGCCCTCCGCCTCTCCCTGCTCCTCCATAAAGGGCCGGAACACCCGCTCCAGCAGCAAACTGGCCAGCAGTGCCCACACATAGGGCAGCACCAGCCACACCATCCACATCCAGAACTCCACGCACAGCAGGACGCAGCCCACGGTGAGCAGGCCCAGCAGCAGGGTGGTCAGCGGGTGGGCCAGGGCCAGCTTCACGCTGGCGGCCAGCAGGCCCCCCACCCCAAAGGTGAACCGGGACAGCACCGGGAAAATGTAGGCAGTCACGCCGCACAGCACCACCAGGAAAATCCAGAAGGCGATGTAGCAGGCGAACAGCGTCCCGTCCCCCGCCGCCGCCCCGGCGTACAGGAAGCCGTGGAGCTTTACCATGGCCCAGCCCAACGCCGCCACCGCCAGCCCCGCGGGACAGCCCACCTTGAAGTTGGCCTTCAGCGACGCCCAGAACCGCAGGTAGCCCCCGGGCTGGTTCCTCCGAAGGTGGCGGGCCATGGCGTCGTACAGGGCGGTGGTGCCGGGGCCAAGGCCCGCCACCGTCACCGCGCACACCAGCCACAGCACGCTGAACGCCAGCACGTCCGCCAGCACGCTGAAGATCTTGAACAGCATATTGTCCCCGCTGAAGAATTTATTCAGCATCTCCATCCTCCATTCCCCGGCGGCGCAGACGCCGCCCGCCGCCCACCGGCCCCCATTCCGGCAGGGGCAGCCGCTGCATGGAGCCGAACACGTAGTCCTTCAGCCGGGGGTAGTCCCCGGACAGCCGGGCCACCAGCTCCTTCACCTCCTGCCGCCGGGTGTTGCCATCGGCGGGGCAGGGGTTGTGGACCACCGGAAGGCTGTGCCGCCGCGCCGCCCCCCGCACCATCCCCTCCCCGCAGTACAGCAGGGGGCGGATCTGGGTGATGTCCATCCGGTCCAGGTAGGTCACCGGCTGGAAGCAGGACAGGCGGCCCTCGTAGAACAGGGACAGGAAAAAGGTCTCCACCGCGTCGTCCCGGTGGTGGCCCAGGGCCACCTTATCAATGCCCAGCTCCTTGAGGGCGGCGTGCATGGCCCCCCGGCGCATTTTCGCGCACATGGAGCAGGGGTTCTTTTCCCGCCGCAGGTCGAAGATGATGTGGAAAATCTCCGTCTCGATGAGGTGGTAGGGCACGTCCAGCTCCCGGCACAGCCCCTCCACCGGGGCAAAGTCCATCCCGGGCGCGCCGGGGTGGACGGTGACGGCGTGAAGCTCAAAGGCCGCGGGGTAGAACTCCCGCAGCTTCGCCATGGCGTACAGCAGCACCAGGGAGTCCTTGCCGCCGGACACCCCCACGGCGATCTTGTCCCCGGCGTGGATCATGTCGTAGTCCTCCACGCACCGGCGCAGGTAGGACAGGATATGCTGCATTGCCGCTTCCCCCTTCTGAACAGCATGGTCAAGGAGGGGCCTGCCCCTCCCCCGGCGCGGATGTCAGCCGTCTCCCTTTTGAAAAATCAAAACGAGCATACGGAAGCATCCGACCGTTTGACAATGAAAAAGCGAGTATTTGAAAAATATCTGAGAAAATACCGATATTTCGGTTGACAGATCCGCTTTCCCGCATTATAATACACCATGCTCCCCGTTGTAAAGGGGAGCTATCCTATGTTTCATACTTTTTCTCGAGAGAAAAAGTATCAAAAAGAGCTTTAAACTCGCCACAAACGTATCGCAGGCCTCTGAGTTTCCGCCCGGTGACGAACAAAGCGTTTTTGAGAAGAAGTATTAAACAAATTTAAATAAATGGAGGAAACCAGAAATGTCTACCTTTATGGCAAACAAGGGTAACATCCAGCGCAAGTGGTACGTGCTGGACGCTGCCGGCAAGCCTCTGGGCAAGACGGCGGTCACTGCGGCCACCATCCTGCGGGGCAAGCATAAGCCCGAGTACACCCCCCACGCCGACTGCGGCGATTTCGTCATCGTCATCAACGCGGAGAAGGCGGTGCTCACCGGCAAGAAGCTGGAGCAGAAGTACTACCGCACCCACTCCGGCTGGGTGGGCGGCCTGAAAGAGACCAAGTACCGCCTGCTGATGCAGAGCAAGCCCGAGCTGGCCATGCGGCTGGCCGTCCGCGGCATGATGCCCCGGAACATCGTCACCAAGGACTCGCTGACCCGCCTGAAGATCTACCGCGGCGACAGCCATCCCCACGCCGCCCAGAAGCCCGAAGCCTGGGCCGTGGACTAAGGAGGTAACCGATCATGTATAAGAGCAAGAAGCCCTATCACTACGGCACCGGCCGCCGGAAGTCCTCCGTGGCCCGCGTCCACCTGTTCCCCGGCGGCACCGGCTCCATCACCATCAACGGCCGGGACATCGAGGAGTATTTCGGCCTGGAGACCCTGAAGATGGTGGTCCGCCAGCCGCTGAACACCACCGGAACCGTGGGCAAGGTGGACATCACCGCCACCGTCACCGGGGGCGGCGTCACCGGGCAGGCCGGCGCGCTGCGCCACGGCATCTCCCGCGCCCTGCTGGAGATGGACCCTGAGTTCCGTCCCGCGCTGAAGGCCGCCGGGTTCCTCACCCGCGATCCGCGTATGAAGGAGCGTAAGAAGTACGGCCTCAAGGCCGCCCGCCGCGCCCCCCAGTTCAGCAAACGCTGAGTTTGTCTCCGTACTCAAAAAATGCCGCCCAGCCGGGCGGCATTTTTTCATGCTCCCGTCAGCCCCGCCAAAAACAGCCCCATGGCTGGATGCCATGGGGCCGTTTTTCCTCAATTCACCGACACGGTGTAGCGCACGCCGTCCTTCTCGTACAGCCCGGACAACGCCAGCCCTGGGTCCGTGCCGTGGATCACCCTGTTCTCACAGCGGATGGACTCAATCCCGCCGTCCGACAGAGCCTCCAACGCCGGAACATCCAGCGTATCCGCCACATAGATGGGGGCCGCCCGCAGCGCGATCTCTCCGCAGCCCGCCGTCCTGGAATAGCAGGCCAGATCGTCCACCGCGTTCCTGCACCGCCCGTCCACCGGGGACAGGTAGGCGGTGCGCCGCTCCCCGTTCCGCAGCTCGTAGATCCGCAGGCGGTCCGCCTCGCTGGCGGCGTAGCCGCGCAGGGAGACGATGCTTATGGGGCCTTGATACTCCATAACCCCCGCCTGATAGACGGTGCCGTCCACATAATCGTACACGTTCAGGGCGTAGCTCAACCCCCGGCTGTCCAGGTTGCGGCTGAAGCCGTCGTAGCTGGAGATCGAGCCATTGGTGTAGCCCTTTTCCGTCAGCAGATCCGCCAGATAGTCCACCACAAAGGCGTTTTTCAGCCAGCCGAAGTCCAGGAACCGCTGGATCCCCTCCCGCCGGGCATAGGACAGGTACTCGTCCGACACCCTCAGGCAAACCTGGTTATTCCCCAGAAGGCTCACGCTGACGGCCTCCGGGTCCCGGGCATAGGCGGCTATCGCCCCGTACTCCTGCCGGACGGCCTCGCTGAGCCACGGGTCAAAATCCATCAGCTGGGAGTCGTCCTGGCAGTAGAACAGATCCTGATACCGGGCGTATACCGGGCCCAGGTAGATGGTCCGGTCCCCGCTGCGCTCCACCTGCTCGAAGGCGCGGTAGAGGGCGGCGTCCACCGTCAGCGTCTCGTTGGGGTGCAGGTTGATCTCCCGGAGATTCACCACGCCCTCAAAGCTCTCCATGGTGTGGAACAGCTGGAACAGCTTCCGGCAGGCGTCGGAGTATAACGCCGTCACTTCCCGGCCCTCCACGGAGGGGGACTGGCCCCCGCCGCCCACGTCATAGAGGAACACCAGCTCATCGGCGCAGGTGGGGCCCGCCGAGGAGTTGGCCGCAATGGTCTGCCATCCCTTCTGGGGCGCGAACAGGTTGACAAAGGTGTAAACCAACGCCGACACCCCGCACACCAGCAGAACCAACGCAAGGACGGCCCGCCGCCCGAAGTTTTCCCCGGACAGCTGGATTTTCTCTACCGGCTTGGGATGGGGCAGATCCCGGCGGCCTCTTGCCTTGCGCCCCAAGCCTAAACCACCGCCAGAATGATCAGCACAACCAGGAGCAGCAAAATCACGGCCAGGAAGATGAACCCGGCAATCGCGCCGCTCTTACACGCCTTATAATTCCGGATATAGTTATGCTTTCGGAACAATACGGCCCCAATCAGGCCCAGAATGGGGAGCAGGAAGGAGAAAATCTTATACCAGATACTGCCCGTGTCCCGGGCGGGGTGGGCCAGGATCTGCGCCTCGGCGGCGGCCTCCGCCGCCGCTTTCTCCCCGGTCTTTTTCTCCACCGGGGCATCGGGGTCCTGGATGGTGATGGGCTTCACCGGAACGCCCGCGTCCCGGATCGCCTTGTACTGCTCGATCTCCTTCTTGTTCCCGTATACATAGTGGCCGTGGCCGATGCACACAAAGTCCGGCTTATCCTCCGAATAGTCGTGCATGGAGGGATCATAGGTATACAGCACCTTGTTCTTCTCCAGCTGGGGGTCGGGGATGGGGATGGCGGAGATCAGCGAGTGGGTGTAGGGGTGCAGGGGGTAGTTGAACAGCTCCTCGGCCTCCGCCACCTCCACGATCCGCCCCTTGTAGATCACGCCGATCCGGTCGGAGATGAAGCGCACCACCGACAGGTCATGGGCGATGAACAGATAGGTGAGCTGCTTTTCCTCCTGGAACTTCTTCATCAGGTTGAGCACCTGGGCGCGGATGGACACGTCCAGAGCCGAAATCGGCTCGTCCGCCACCACCAGCTCCGGCTCCATCACCATGGCCCGGGCGATGCCGATGCGCTGACGCTGGCCGCCGGAGAACTCATGGGGATACCGGGTGAGGTGCTCGGGGAGCAGGCCCACCTCCTCAATCATGGTCTCCACCTTCTTCACCCGGTCCGCCTCGTTCTGGAACAGGTGGAAGTTGTAGAGGCCCTCGGAGATGATATAGTCCACGGTGGCGCGCTCGTTCAGCGACGCCGCCGGGTCCTGGAACACCATCTGGATGTTGCGGATCACTTCCCGGTCCAGGGCGTGGGGGATTTTTCCGGAGATCCGCACGCCCTTATAGAGGATTTCGCCCCTTGCCAGGGGATTCACCCGGATCACCGCCCGGCCCACGGTGGTCTTTCCCGAGCCGGACTCGCCCACCAGGGAGAAGGTCTCCCCCTTGTAGATATCGAAGGAGGCGTCCTGGACGGCGCGGACCGCGTCGTCCCCCTTGCCAAAGGTGATGTCTACGTTTTTCAGGGACAGCAGGATTTCCCTGCCGTTTTCGTCCAGCGGCCCGTGCTCCGGCAGTCTGGTGGCCCGGACCCCTTTTGCTTTTTCTTGCGTCACGATCCGACCCTCCCTAAATATTGAATGCTGCCATCAGCTTCTCGTGGATATCCTGGATGCCCTCGGGCTTCTCCAGCTTGGGTGCCCGGGGGTCCAGCAGCCAGGTCTTGGCGAAATGCGTCTCCGTGACCTGGAACATGGGCGGCTCCAGCAGGGTGTCGATTTCCAGGCAGTACGGGTTGCGGGGCGCGAAGGCGTCGCCCACGATCTGGTTGTACAGGGAGGGCGGGGTGCCGGTGATGGAGTACAGCTTTGTGTTCTTCTGGGCCAGCTGGGGCAGCGAGGACAGCAACGCCCAGGTGTAGGGGTGCCGTGGGTCATAGAACACCTCGTCCACCTTGCCCAGCTCAATGATCTGTCCGGCGTACAGCACCGCCACACGGTCGGCGATGTTGGCCACCACCCCCAGATCGTGGGTGATGAACACGATGGTGTAGTTGAACTCCCTTTGCAGGTCCTTGATCAGCTTGAGGATCTGGGCCTGGATGGTCACGTCCAGGGCGGTGGTAGGCTCGTCGCAGATCAGGATCTTGGGCTGGCAGGACAGGGCGATGGCGATCACGATGCGCTGGCGCATACCGCCGGAATACTGGAAGGGATAGTCGTCAAACCGGGCGGCGGCGTTGGGGATGCCCACCTTGTTCATCAGGTCCAGCGCGCGGTTGCGGGCCTCCATCTCGGAGCAGTCCTGGTGCTTGAGGATCACGGAGGTGATCTGCTTCCCGATGGTGATGATGGGGTTCAGGGAGGTCATGGGGTCCTGGAACACGGTGGCAATCCGGCGGCCCCGGATCTTGCTCCAGTCCTTGGAGTACTTCACGTTGGCCAGGTTCAGAATGCAGGTGCCGTGGAGCTGCTCCGGCGTCTCGTCCAGGTACTGCACCCGGAAGGTCACGTTGTCAAAGACGGCGTTGCGCTGGGCGTCGTCGGACAGATCCACCCCCAGCTCCATGGCCTTTTTCAACGCCTTCAGCAGCTGGTTGGCATACTGGTGTCGCTTTTTCAGGCCGTACCGCCCCACGGACAGGTAGATCTCCTTGGCCAGGATCTCGTTGCGCTTCAACGCCTCCTGAGAGACCTCGCCCTTGATCTCCCCCTCGTACTGGGCCTGGAGGCGGGCGTGCTCATCCTCATAGCGTTTCATATACTCCGCGTCCACCGATACGCTGTGCTTTTTCTCCTTCGCCAGCTGCTCGTTCCGCTTGTTCAGCTCCTTGATCTTTGCGTCGTACTCCTTGATGGACTTCGCCGCCGCCCTGATCTTGTCCTTCTCCTTGGCGGGATCATAGGTCTGCTTCAGGTTATAAAGCTCGGTGCGCTGGTGCTGAAGCTCCTTCAGCTCCGCCTCCTGCGCCTCCTGCTCCGCGCTGCTCAGGCCGCTCTTTTCCTTCTTCTCGCTCTCCAGCTCCAGGATTTTGCGGTAGGTGGCGGCCCCCAGCTCCAGGTGGGAGTATTCGTCCAGCTTCCTCCTGGCCCGGTCCATGAGGGAGCGGGCCCCGGCGTCCAGCTTGACCACCGTGTCCGCCAGCTCGTCGTCGCTGAAGATGATGGAGCCGTTGTCGATATAGCCGTTGGAGTCCAGCATCCCGGCGAAGGTCTTGGTAAACACCGACTTACCCGAGCCGGACTCGCCCACGATGGCGATGGATTCGTTCTCGTAGATATCCAGGGAGATGCCGCGGATGGCGGTGAGGATTCTGCCCCGGACCCGGAACTTCACGTCCAGATCCTTGATGGACAGCAATACCTTTCTTTCTTCCATAACAGCCGCCCCCTTACATATGCGTCCTGGGATCGGACGCGTCGCCCAGGTTCTGGCCCACCACATACAGCACCACGGTGATGATGGCGGAAATGGCCACGGGGCTCCAGAACTCGAACTCCCAGCCGGACGTGACCATCGCGCTCTCCGCCTCGTAGATCAGGCGGCCCAGCGTCATCTCGGAAATCCCCCGCCCAATGTAGGACAGGAACACCTCGTAGGAGATGTAGGAGGGGATCTCGGTGGCCAGCATGGTGACGATGATGGAAGTCATGAAGGGCAGGATGTTCTTCATGGCAATTTTAAAGGTGGATGTGCCCAGGCATTTCGACGCCAGATTGTATTCCCGGTCCCGGATGATAACAACCTGTATCCGGATGGCATAGGCGATATACAGCCAGCCCGTGAGGGTCATGGCAAGCACCAGGGTCCAGAAGGTGGGCTTGAACAGCATCATCACCACGGAGATCAGCAGGATATAGGGCACGTTGCCGATCACGTTGTAGACCGCCATCATAATGCTGTCCACCGTCTTGGAGAAGCCCCAGACCGCCCCCAGGATCACGCCGATGGTCATGTTGACCGCACCGCAGATAAACGCCATGGAGATGGAGATCCGGGAGCCGTCCCAGATGGCGTCGAAGGTGGACTGGCCGGAGGCTCCGGTGCCCAGGATATACTTGATGTTCCAGCCGAAGTAGTCAAGGGCCGCCGAGGGGGACAGGTGCTTGGCGTCGGGATTGAGCAGCTCCCCAAACCGGTTATACTCCGTCAACGCGGGATAGATATAAGCGAAGGCGATCAGGAACACAAAGAGGCAGAGAATGACGATATTCGACTTCTTCCGGAAGAACACCCGGAGCACCGACTGCCAGTACGAGTACCGGGGCGCGGTGATCTTCTCCGACTCCAGATCGCTGTGCTCGTGGAAGGAGAACAGCTTCTCCTCCGTCATGCCCAAATTCTTCAAATCAAAGTCCATACTCTCACCTATCCTTCGTCGTGAACGAGATGCGCGGGTCCACCGTAGCCATCAGGATATCGCCCAGGATGATGGACGCCACAGACAGCACCGCGTAGAACAGCGTGACGCCCACAATAACGCCGTTGTCGTACTTGTTGATGGCCTCCGTCAGCAGGTTGCCCGCGCCGGGAACCACGTACACGCGCTCGGTGATGATCGCGCCGACCATCGCCGTCAGGATCGCGCCGGGTATACCGTGGACGATGGGGATCGCCGCGTTTTTCAGGATGTGCTTGGAGAAGATCTCCCCCTCCGAAAGGCCGCCGGACCGGGCGAACTTCACATAGTCGGAGTTCATCTGATCCACCATATACCTGCGCAGCCATTTCATCAGGTTGGCGATGGAGGGCAGGGCCAGGGACACGATGGGCAGGACAAAGATCAGCTTGCTGGTGGATTCCATGTCAAAGGTGGTGGGCAGCTTGAACACCGCGCCGCCGATGCCCTTGAAAATGAAGATATAGGCCAGGGAGGGCACCGCGATAATAAACACGGTGTACAGCTTGCCCAGGGTATCCACGATCGTGTCCTTCTTCAACGCCATCAGCACGCCCAGGGGCAGGCCCAGGCAGTAGGCCATGATCGAGGCCAGAATGCCAATGATAAAGGAGTAGCCCAGCTTGGAGAAGCCGCCCTTGATGGTGTTCACCACGGTGTAGTCGTCGTTGAAGCGCACCGTGTTCATCTCCAGGGCCTCGCGGCTCCCCTGGCGGTAGACGGCGGTGTGCAGATCGTCCGCGCTGTTCTCCTGGAAGCCGGTGGGGAAGGTGATGGGCTTGAGCACATAGGCCCCCTGGCTCACCGACATGGTGTCCGCCACGTCCACGCCCTGGTTCACCGAATAGGAGGTGCCCAGCTGGATGGTGGCGAAATTCTGGTGGATAAAGGGGAACTGTCCGTCAAAATACAGCAGGTACTTGTGCTCCGTGCCGTTGCCGATGATGGCTGGGGCAAATTGATTCCCGCCGTACAGGGGATCGAACAGGGTGAAGGTAAGCCCCCGCTCCCCCTCCACCTCCGCCGCCTTGTGGATGTTGTCGATGTCCACAATTCCGGTGAAGTAGTCCCAGATCCGGCCCAGCAGGGGCAGATCCTTGGCCGCGAACAACGCCTGCTGTCCGCCGGTGATCACCTTTCTGCCGCTGGTCACGGCGTTCAAGCGGGTCACCGTGTAGCCCTGGCTCTCATAGTATTCGGTGAACTGCGCCACATACTTCGCCACGGTGTCGGAATCGCTCTCCGGCTTGCGGCCCAGGTTCATGGCCTCGGTCCGGGTCTCCTCATCGATCTCCCCGTTGGCGGCGATCACGTTCAGCCATTCCTGATAGGTCACATAGTCCAGATACCCGAACTGCTCCCACTTGCCGTACTTGTAGATCACCTGGGCGTTGGACGACTGGCGGGTGAACGCGCTGTCGTTCGAGAACACCAGATCCCGGTTCAGCAGGGAGTAGATCATCACCATCACGATGGCCACCACAATGATGATGGACACTACGCCGTACAAGATACGCTTGAGCAAGTATTTTCCCATAATCTCACGCACCCAATCTTCCGTTCTGTCCCCCCTCGCGGGGGAGGAAACGGTATTTTCAGAGTTTTTTCCTCGCTGATGATCCGTTCCCTCCCCCGTAAGGGGGGAGAATTCGCGCTGATACGCGTGCAGGAGAATGGCACGCACCATTCTCCTGCACGCGCAGTTCCTATAAAGGGGTTAAGCCTTTCCGGTCATCAGGGCTGCTCGCTCAGCCAGGGGCCGAGGCCCAGGTTCTTGCACATATAGCCGTCGCCGCCGGGCAGGAACACGTCCAGGTAGGAGGCGGGATCGCCGTAGTCAGGCGTCCAGGCGGTGCCCCAGGACTCGTCGCAGTTCAGGCCGGTGCCATCGGGATGCAAGAAGGAGTTGTAGTTCAGCTGCTCCTGGCTCTCCACGTTCACCAGGTTGACCTGCACCGCGCCCTCCAGGGAGCTCTCGATGCTCTGCTTGTAGGCGTTGGCCAGGTTGGTGAAGGTCTCGCTGCCGCCATAGTAGACGTAGTCCACCTGGATGGGGTTCTCCTTGGAAACCTCCACGCCCACGGCGGCCAGCTCCTCCACGGCCTTGGCCAGGTACTCCCGGGCCGCGCTGACGTTGTACCAGCCGTCGAAGCCGTCGCTGGAGCCCACGCCGTCATCCAGCTCGGGGTCCCATACCTTCATGGGATAGCCGTCCGCGGTGATGGCGGCCTGGAGCATCGCGCCGTACTTGGTGCCGGCGGGGAAGGTGGTGGGAGTGCCGTTGATGTCCACGGTGATCTCCTTGGAGGTCTCCACGAAGGTGCCGGGCACGTAGGAGTTCCGCAGGGAGACCAGCTTCAGCTCCTCGCCCACGCGCTGGGCGTGGTAGGCGGCGCGGTCCAGGCCCAGAGCCATGGCCAGACGGAAGTTCTGGTTGTTCATGGCCACGTGGGTGCGGGCGGCGTCGTCAATGATGCTGGCGTCGGCCACGTTCACGCCGTTGGCCTTGTCCAGGGTGTCCACGCTGCCGTGCTCCTGGGGAGAAACGCCGGCGGTCTCCTCGTTGAAGTTGTGGAAGATCTGGCGGTTCAGGGTCTGGAAGCCAATGCGGGAGGTGCCGTTGACGGTGCTGGTGATGGCGTAATCGTCAAAATTGCCGTCCTCCTTGCACTTGATCAGGGCGGAGGGGCCAAGGCCAGTGCCGTCGTTCACGCCGGCAATGCAGTCGTCATAGGACTTCAGGGGGTCCTTGCCGTCGTAGTACGGCCAGGTGACCTTGGTGATGTTCATCTTGTCCAGGTTCCAGTAAGTGGGGTTGGCCTCGAACACGATGGACTGCTGGGCGGTGTAGCTGGTGATCAGGTAGGGGCCGCAGTAGGCGATGTTGTTGGGGCTGGTGCCGTAATCGCCGTTGTCGTGGTCCGGGCCGAAGGTGCCGCCCTGGGCGGTGTAGTAGCTGCGGCACAGGGGGGCGAAGAAGCCGCAGTAGGTGAGCATGGACTCAAAGGCGGGGACCGCGTGGGTCAGGTGGTACACCAGGGTGTGGTCGTCCACGGCCTCAACGCCCACCTGGGAGAAGTCGGTGACGTCGCCGTTGACGTACTCCAGGCCGTTGACGATCATGGGGGCCAGAACCTCGGCCGCGCTGTCGCCGTAGAAGTCGAACAGGTGCTGGAGGGAGGCGACCCAGTCGTCGGCCTTCACGTCGTCCAGCTTACGGCCCTGGGAATCCACCCACTGCACGCCCTCGCGCAGGTGGAAGGTCCAGGTCAGGCCGTCCTCGGAGTGCTCCCAGCTGGTGGCCAGGCCGGGCTGGAGGACGTTCTCCATGTCATAGCGGATCAGGCCGTCCACGGTCATGCACAGAGGCTCGCTCACGGTGTTGGTCCAGGCAGCCAGGGGGTCCCAGATCTCGGGGTCGGAGGCGTAGCCGTTCCAGGCGTAGCTGTTCTTCAGGGTGTAGCCCTTCTCGGCCAGGTAGTCCTTGACGGACTGCTCATAGGTGCCGGTGCCGGCCAGCTCGTTCCACATGGCGGTGATGTGCTTGCGGTCCTCGGCCTTCAGCAGCTCGGTGGTGACCAGGGCGTACTCATAGCGGTCCTGATCGCTGCCCCACATGACGGTGGGCATGGTGCGGGGGGCCATCCGGGAGATGCCCCAGCTGCCGCCGTCGCCGTAATAGGGAACCACAGCGGCGGCCTCCAGGAACTTGGCCTCAGCGATGGCCATCTTGGCGAACATCTCGTCGATGTCCACGCACTCCTTGGCCTCCTGGAGAGCCTTGTAGAACTCGCCGTAGGTATTGTTGTAGATCTCCCAATCATCGTAAGTCATGGGCTGGAACTCACCGGGCTCGGGCTTACCGGTGGGCTCGGTGCTCTCCACGGGGTTGCTGGCGGGCGGGTTGCTCGTGTTCGGGTCCGCGGCGGGCGCGCAGGCGAACAGGCCGAGAACCATGGCCAGAGCCAGCATCAAGCTCAGAAACTTCTTCATACTTATCCTCCTACTTTATTTTATATTTAACCGGGCAAAACGGCTTATGCCGCCCATCCTGTCCAGGTTAAACCGGAACCGCGCCCCGGCCGGAGGCAGGGGCCTTCGTTTTCCCCGGGGGAAAACGGCGAACGGGGCGCGCCCCGTTCAACGCTGTATAGCGTTAAACTGCCGCCCCGAAATTGCAGGGGCCGCAGCATCTTGATTCATGCCGGAGGTTTCCAATCCCTTCAAATACCCCCATACGCAGAATATTATACCGGGCCAGACCGCCGCTGTCAATATAAAAATGCCTGAAACCGTGCCAAATCTGCCCCTTTCCCCGTCCCCATCCCGCCCCGTTTCCCCGGCGTCCAAGCAGGAAGCGGCGGAAATTCTTGCAAAACCTGTGGGCCTCTCCGGTGCTTTCGGGAAAAATCAGAACATTCGTCCACCATATGCGCACAGTCTTTCTTCCGTCAATCCGCCGAAAGAAAATGAGAAAAACAGGGAAGCGGCCCGCCGCTTCCCTGTTTTTTCCACTTCCGTCCTATTCGTAAGCCGCCCTGCTCCCGCCGATATACCTGGGCCGGGTGCGGGCGCACAGCAGCAGGGCCGCTCCAACCCGGTCCAGGCTGAGCCGCACGGGCACCGCCACCTCCCGCAGGTGCATCCCGATGAGGGTGCCGCCGATGTCCATCCCGGCGTGGGCCCGCACCCGCTCCACCGCCGCGGGCCGCCCGAAGGCCCGCCACGCCTGGGTGGCGAAGGACCCGCCCGCCTTGGGCCGGGGCACCACGCACACCGGGTCGTACCCATACCGCGCGGCGCAGGCCTCCTCCACGATCAACGCCCGGTTCAAATGCTCGCAGCACTGGGCCGCCAGCCAGATCCCCCGCTCCCGCAGGACGGGATAGACGCCCTGGAACACCGACTCCGCCGCCGCTTCGCTGGAGGCCTTGCCGATGCGCCCCCCCAGCACCTCCGAGGAGGAGCAGCCCACCACAAAAAGGTCCCCCGCCTTCAGCCCGGCGGCGTCCAGCAGCTCCTCCGCCGCGGTCCGGGCCTGGGCGGAAATCTTCTCAAAATCCGGTTCCATGGCCCGCCCTCACAGTCCGTACAGCGCGGAATATTTCCGCTCCAGATAGCCGGCAAACACGGCGGGGTCAAACTGGCCGCAGGCGTTTTTCACCACGTCCGCCGGCTCCAGCAGGCCGCCGAATTTGTGGACCTTCTCCCTCAGCCACTCCGACACGCCGGACAGGTCGCCCCGGGACACAGGCCCCCACACGTCCATGTCCCCCTCCATGTTTTTCAGCATCTGGGCCCCGTAGGCACTGCCCAGGGCATAGGACGGGAAGTAGCCGAAGGCCCCGCCCGACCAGTGGGAGTCCTGGAGGCAGCCCCTCCTGTCGTCGGGCACGTCCACCCCCAGGTACTCCTTGTAAAGGCGGTTCCACGTCTCCGGCACGTCCTTCACCTCCAGGGTGCCGCCGATGAGCCGCTTCTCGATCTCATACCGCACCATGACGTGCAGGCAGTAGGTCAGCTCGTCCGCCTCGGTGCGGATCAGGGAGGGCTGCGCCTTGTTCACCGCCCGGTAGAACTGCTCCGCCGTCACGTCCCCCAGCTGCTCCGGGAAAAGCTCCCGCATCTTCGGGAAAATGCCCTGGATAAAGGGCAGGGACCGTCCGATGAGGTTCTCATAGAACCGGGACTGGCTCTCGTGGACGCCCATGGACACGCCCCCCGCCAGGCTGGTGTACTGCACCTCGTCGCAGATGCCCAGCTCGTACTTGGCGTGGCCCCCCTCGTGGATAACGGAGTACATGGAAGACGCCAGGTTCCCCTCATCGTAGTGGGTGGTGATCCGCACGTCCTTGTTGTTGAACTCCAGGGTGTAGGGGTGCTCCGTCTCCCCGATGGTGCAGTGGCTCCGGTCCAGCCCCAGCACCTCCATCAAATAGTCGGAAAATTTCCGCTGGGCCTCCGCGGGACAGTGCCGCTCCAGGAAGCTGCCGTCGGGCTGCTCCTTCTCCCCGACGGCGTGGAGCAGGGGCACGATCCGCTCCCGCAGGGTGGCGAAGAATTTGTCCAGGTACTCCATGTCCACCCCCCGCTCATACTCGTTCAGCAGGGCGTCATAGGGGGCCTTGGTACTGTCGTAATATCCGGCGAATTTGATGTTGAAGGCCACCAGCTTTTCCAGAAGCGGGCGGAATAATTCAAAATCCCCCGCCTCCTTGGCCCGGTGCCACACGTCGCCGGCCTCGTTGGTGAGCATGGCGTACTCCATATATTCGTCCGCCGGAATCCGGGTGAGCTGGGCGTAGGACCGCCGCAGCTCCTCCACCTCCCTCCGGCGGAGCTGATCCAGCTCCTCCCGCTTCTCCCACAGGAAGTCCAGCAGCGTCCCCGTCTCGGGGGCGGAGAACAGCCTGTGCCGCTCCCCCGCCAGCACGCCCAGGGCCACCCCCCGCCCCTGGGCGGTGTCCTTGGGGGCCACGGTGGTGCCGTCCAGGTACAGGGCGGAGTCCGCCGCCTGGTAGGCGTACAGCTTCTTTTCCAGCTCAGCCAGCTTGGCCAGTGCCTCGTTCAATTCCATGCCGCATTCCTCGTTTCTTTTGTATCTTGCAGGATATAATGTTAAATCTGATCGGGGAGATCCCCGGTGAAGGACACGCCGCCCTCCGCCGCCAGCAGCCGGGCCAACGCCCGCCCTTCCTCCGTGAGGCCCAGGTCCTCAATGACCACCCGGCCCCGCCACAGCCCGGTGCGCCGCAGCCACAAGGCCCCCCGCACCGCCTGCTCCAGGCCGGGGGCGTCCCCCGCCGCGCCGATCACCATCCGCCCCGGGCACTCCCCCGGCAGCACCATCGCCCCCAACGCCAGCCAGCCCAGGCTTACCGCCCCGAAGGCCGCCAGCAGCACCGCGAAAAATTGAATCAGCTCCGTCATTCTGCCACCTCCTGGGCCATTCTATGACGAAACCGCCCAAAGGTTCAGCGGTTGAAGCACACCAGCTCCGCCCCCGTCCCGTCCAGCCGGACGGCGGAGTAGGTCCCATGCTTGAAAAACCAGCCGCGCTGGAGCAGATTTCTCTCCTCCATCAGCCCCAGGTGGAACAGCACCAGGGACAGGGAGCCGTTGTGGGCGGCGACGAGGGTGTCCTCTCCCCGGGCGGCAATGCCGTCCACGCAAGCCCCCACCCGCTCCAGCATCCGGGCGGGGCTTTCCCCGGCGGGGGGCGTGGTGTGGAACCAGTCCGCCAGCAGATGGCCCACCAGCCCGCCGCACAGCTTTTCCGCCTGGGCCCAGGTGAGATCCTCCAACGCCCCCATGTCCTGCTCCCGCAGGGCGGGGTCCCGCTCCACGGGCACCCCCCGGCCCTCCGCGCAGATCAGGGCGGTGTCCCAGGCCCGGGAGAGGTCGCTGGACACGCAGCGGGTGAAGGACACCTCCCGCAGCTTGTCCGCCGCCTGCCGGGCCTGCTCCCGGCCCAGCTCCGTGAGGGGATGGTCCCGGTGCCCAAAAAAGAGCTGCTTCTCATTGCCCACGGACTGGCCGTGGCGCACCAGATAGAGATACATGGCTCCTCCCCCTCAGAACAGGCTGACCACGCCGTAGGACAGGATGCTGACGGCCATGCCCGCGATGAGCACGCCCAGAATCACGGAGGGAAGGGCCTTTCTCAGGGGCATATCCAGAAACGCCGCCGCCAGGGAACCCGTCCACGCCCCGGTGCCGGGGAGAGGGATGGCCACAAACAGCATCAGGCCCAGGTACTTGTATTTGTTCACCTTCTGCCCCTTCAGATGGGCCTTGCGCTCCAGGGCGTCCACCAGGCGGTTGAGCCTGGGAATCCGGCGGCGCATCCACTGGAAGATCCGGCGGATATAGACGATGATGAAGGGCACGGGGATCAGGTTGCCGAGGACGGCGGCCAGAAACGCCGCCCACACCGGAAGCCCCGCCGCCACGCCGAAGGGGATTCCTCCCCGCAGCTCCACCACCGGGATCATGGACACCAGCATGGTGAGGGTAAATTCCCCCGCCATGGTCTCTGTCAGCCATTGTAACGTCAATTCCATGGGTATCAGCTCGTTTCCAAAACGTTTTTCAGGTATTTGCCCGTGTAGCTCCCGGGGTGCGCCGCCACCTCCTCGGGGGTGCCCGTGCACTCCCCATGCGCCCTGCGCATGGGGACCCCATTCGATTGAATATGCTCGGGCGAACTGAATTCGCCCTGCGCCAAGGTTTTGCCTGCGGCAAAACGCTTGTACGGCGCATCCGCGCCGGGGTGGTGTGCACCGGCTTACTCCAACACCGTTTTCAAATATTTCCCCGTGTAGCTCCCGGGGTGCGCCGCCACCTCCTCGGGGGTGCCCGTACACACCACCGTGCCGCCGCCGGAGCCGCCCTCCGGCCCCAGGTCGATGAGGTGGTCCGCCGTCTTGATCACGTCCAGGTTGTGCTCGATGACCACCACCGTGTTCCCCTTGTCCACAAACCGCTGGAGCACCTCCACCAGCTGGTGGACATCGGCGGTGTGCAGTCCGGTGGTGGGCTCGTCCAGGATATACACCGTGGAGCCGGTGGACTGCTTGGAGAGCTCAGTAGCCAGCTTCACCCGCTGGGCCTCGCCGCCGGACAGGGTGGTGGAGGGCTGGCCCAGCTTCACATAGCCCAGGCCCACGTCCTTGAGGGTCTTGACCCGCTTGTAGAGCCGGGGCAGGTTCTCAAAGAAGGGCAGGGCCTCGTCCACCGTCATTTCCAGCACCTCGTGGATGTTCTTGCCCTTGTAGCGCACCTCCAGGGTCTCCCGGTTATACCGCTTGCCCTTGCACACCTCGCAGGGGACGTAGATGTCGGGGAGAAAGTGCATCTCAATTTTCAGCAGGCCGTCCCCGGAGCAGGCCTCGCACCGCCCGCCCCGGACGTTGAAGGAGAACCGCCCCGGGCCGTAGCCCCGGGTCTTGGCGTCCTGGGTGGAGGCGAACAGCTCCCGGATGTCATTGAACAGCCCGGTGTAGGTGGCGGGGTTGGACCGGGGGGTGCGCCCGATGGGGGACTGGTCGATGGCGATGACCTTGTCCAGGTGCTCGATGCCCTCCATGGCGTCGTGCCTGCCGGGGCGGGCCTTGGTGCGGTTCAGCTCCGCCCCCAGCCGCTTGTACAGGATCTCGTTCACCAGGGAGGATTTGCCCGATCCGGACACGCCCGTCACCGCGATGAACGTGCCCAGGGGGAAGTCCACGTCGATGTGCCGCAGATTGTTCTCCGCCGCCCCCCGGACGGTGAGCACGTGCCCGTTCCCCTGCCGCCGCTCCGTGGGGACGGGCACCTTCCTCCGCCCCGCCAGGTAGTCTCCTGTGATGGAGCCGGGGGTGTCCATCACCTCCGCCGCCGTGCCGCAGGCTACCACCTGCCCGCCGTGGACCCCCGCGCCGGGGCCGATGTCCACGATGTAGTCGGCGGCCCGCATGGTGTCCTCGTCGTGCTCCACCACGATCAGGGTATTGCCCAGGTCCCGCAGGTGCTTCAGGGTGCCCAGCAGCAGGTCATTGTCCCGCTGGTGGAGGCCGATGGACGGCTCGTCCAGGATATACAGCACCCCCATCAGGGAGGAACCGATCTGGGTGGCCAGGCGGATGCGCTGGCTCTCGCCGCCGGACAGGGTGCCCGCCTGCCGGGTGAGGGTGAGGTATTGCAGGCCCACCGACTTCAGGAAGCCCAGCCGGGCCCGGATCTCCTTCAAAATCTGGTCGGCGATCATGGCCTGGGTGTCGGACAGGGTGATGGTGTCCAGAAAGGCCAGGGCCTCGTCCACCGGCCTCTCGCAGAAGGAGTGGATGGAGCTTTCCCCCACGGTGACCGCCAGGGCCTCCCGCTTGAGCCGCCTGCCCTGGCACTCCGGGCAGGGGCACTCGCTCATGCACTCCTCGATCTCCCGCTTCATGGCGTCGGACTGGGTCTCCCGGTAGCGGCGTTCCAGGTTGTTGACAATGCCCTCGAAGGGCTGGTACAGGGTGCCCTTGCCCCGGGGCTGGTCGTAGTTGAGGGTGAGCTTCTCCCCCTTGGTGCCGTAGAGGATCACGTCCAGCACCTCGTCCGACAGCTTCTCCACCGGGTCGGTGAGCTTGAAGCGGTACTTTTTCGCCAGGGCGTCGAAGTACATCCGGGAGATGCCGTCCGACTTGATGTGGTTCCAGCCGGAGGCGGTGATGGCCCCCTCTAAAATGGACAGGGAGCGGTTGGGGAGAATCCGCTCGGGGTCGATCTTCATCTGGCTGCCCAGCCCGGTGCAGGCGGGGCAGGCCCCATAGGGGTTGTTGAAGGAGAACATCCGGGGGGACAGCTCCTCAATGGACACGCCGCAGTCCTCGCAGGCGTAGTTTTGGGAGAAGGTGATGTCCCGCTCCTCGTCGCCTAAGACGTTGATGATCACGATGCCGCCGGACAGGCTGGAGGCGGTCTCCACGCTGTCGGTGAGCCGCCGGGCCACGTCCTCCCGGATCACCAGGCGGTCCACCACGATCTCGATGGAGTGCTTCCGGTTCTTGTCCAGCTTGATCTCCTCGGTGAGGTCGTAGAGGGAGCCGTCCGCCCGCACCCGGACGTAGCCGGACTTCCGGGCGTCCTCAAAGATCTTGGCGTGTTCGCCCTTCTTGCCCCGGATGACGGGGGCAAGCACCTGGATCCGGGTGGCCTCGGGCAGGGTCAGCACCTGATCGATGATCTGGTCGATGGTCTGCTGCTTGATCTCCTTGCCGCAGATGGGGCAGTGGGGGGTGCCCACCCGCGCCCACAGCAGGCGCAGGTAGTCGTAGATCTCGGTGACGGTGCCCACGGTGGAGCGGGGGTTCTTGGAGGTGGTCTTCTGGTCGATGGAGATGGCGGGGCTCAGGCCCTCGATGTAGTCCACGTCCGGCTTCTCCATCTGGCCCAGGAACATCCGGGCGTAGGAGGACAGGGACTCCACATACCGCCGCTGGCCCTCGGCGTACAGCGTCTCAAAGGCCAGGGAGGACTTGCCCGACCCGGACAGCCCGGTGAGCACCACCAGCTTATCCCGGGGGATGGTGACGTCGATGTTTTTCAGGTTGTTTTCTCGCGCGCCTTTGATGACGATCTTGTCCTGCATGGGTGTTCTCCTCGGTTTTCTTTAGATTTTGGCCCGGATATCAGGATAGCGGAACAAATTTTTAATGTCAACCCCCATTTTTGCCGGGTTTCATGGGGATTTCACCGGAATCAATACATTGCCCGGAGCAAAACGGGCCGGATGAACCAGATGTAGGCCGCCAGCAGCAGGACCGCCGCCCCCGCCGCCCCGCACAAAAACCGCAAAAATTTGGGCAGCTTGTCCCACCAGGCCAGGGCGGTGAGGGCGAGGCCCAGCGCCCCCGCCAGCGCGGGGGCGTACAGGGTGAGGAATACCTCCCCCGCCCCCCAGAGCTCGGAATCCATGTTCTGTTTCCCCTTTCCGTCAGGGCAGCACGGCGTTCCAGGGCTGGACAATCAGCAGCCCTGCGCACACCAGCACCACCAGCAGCTCCCAGATCACCCCGGCGGTGAGCAGGAGCTTCACCGCCAGCAGGACGTACCGCTTCCAGCCCTGGAAGCCGCCGATATACCCCTTGTCCATCCGCCCGGTGGCCTTCCACTTGTACCGGGCAAACAGCAGGATCGCCAAAAAGCCCGCGTTTGCCGCCAACAGCACCGCCGCCACCGTGGTCAGCGCGACGCCCAGCCAGGGCAGGATAAAGGCCAGGGCGATCATCACGATCCACACGGGCCACAGCAGGAAGATGAAAAACAGGGATACAAACGCCATGATCAAGTTCTCCTTTCAGTTGGGCCGCTCCTCCGGCCGGGGCGGGCGGGTGTGCCGCGCCAGATCCGGCCGGACCGCGCCGTATCTCTTGAAGTTTTCCCGGCCCTGCCGGAGGGTCATGCCGCCGTTCTCGTCGCTGGGGCCGTCCTCGCCGGGGTCGAACACATCGTTCTCCCAGTAGCACACCGGGCAGATATAGGCGATGGCCTCCTCCTTGGGGACGGGAAGGGTGAGATACCCGCAGCATGGGCAGGGGTAGATCCCGGCGGGCTCCGGCTGTTCCGCTTCATGCTCCGGCGCAAACCCGCACGCCTTCTCCTCGGGGAGAAAAAAGGGCTTTTCCCGCTCAGCCACCGCCCGCCAGCTCCTTCTGCACGTACTTGGGCAGCTTGGACGCCACCAGCTCATAGGACATATCGCACAGATCCTTGAGCACGATGTCGGGCAGCTCCCCGTCCAGCAGCGCGGCGATCCACAGCTTCTTGTCGCAGTAGAAGCCGGGGAGAATCTCCGGGTACTGCTCCCGGAACGCCTCTCCCAGCCGGGGATCGCACTTCAAATTTACCAGGTCGTGGCCGTTATACCGCTCGTCCTTCATCCCCTTGGGGGAGCAGACGGCGGCGAACAGCTTGCCCCGCACCATGTAGCGGTGCCAGCCCCACTCGATCTTGAAGTCCTTCTCCGCCCCGGGCTTGTCCAGCAGATATTGATCCAGCCATTCATATTTCATTGGGCCCCCTCCTTTTCCTCCGCGGTCAAACCGGCGGTGGTCCCGCCCACCAGGGCCAGCAGCTCCGCCGGGCTCAGCTCCACCTGATACCCCACCCTCCCGGCGGAGACGCAGATGGTCTCCAGCAGCTCCGCCGTCTCGTCAAACACCGTGGGAAAGGCCTTTTTCATCCCCACCGGGGAACAGCCCCCGTGGACGTACCCCGTCAGCGGCAGCAGCTCCCTGGCGGGCAGCATGGCGATGGACTTCTCCCCCACCGCCTTTGCCGCCTTTTTCAGATCCAGGGTGGCCGCCACGGGTATGCCGAACACGTAATATCCCCCGGAGGCCCCCTTCGCCACCAGGGTCTTGAACACCGTGTCCGGGTTTTGGCCCAGCAGGCGGGCCACGGTCACGCCGTCGGGGGCGGCGTCCCCCACGGGGTAGGCGTGGGGGGTGTAGGGGATCCTTTTCTGGTCCAGCACCCGCATGACGTTGGTTTTTTCCTCTTTTTGTTTGGACATTTTATATTGCGCCATCCTTATAATAGCAGTCCTCCCGCCATTTTGCGGGGTTGTTGCCGATGTATTGCCAAATGCGCCGGTAATCTGCATCGTTGCGGATAATGTGATCGTGGTAGCTTTTCTGCCAGATAGAAAAACCAATCGTTTTGGTGATCGCTTCCTTCATGCCATGGACGATTTGCGGAATGGCGGGACGGTGTGTAGGGGCGCACATTGTGCGCCCGCCATCTTCTGCCAAGGTCAAAATCATGTGGATGTGATTTGGCATGATCACATATTTGTCAACGCAAACCCCTTTGTGGTATTCCGGTATTTGCAGAATGACGTGTTCCACCGTGCGTCCAACGTCCGAAAGCGTTACGTATGCGGGCGCACAATGTGCGCCCCTACATTCCTCCACAACCCTGCCCAGCAGTTCTGCCCGTTCTGCCACGCAAATTGTGATGAAATAGTAACCTGCCCGGCCATAATCATACCCTTGCAGCCGCATTTTCTTCCGCTGCCGCAGCTCCATGACAGGATCACTTCCCCCGCAGCTTGATGATCTGATCCCGCAGCGCAGCCGCCACCTCGAACTCCAGCATCTTGGCGGCCTCCTTCATCTGCTTCTCCAGGCTGGCGATGACCTCCATCCGCTGGAGCTTGGTCAGCTGGGACAGCTCCTTGTCGTTGTAGTCCGGCTTGTCCTCGGCGGACAGGGCCATCAGCTCCCGCACCGCCTTCTTCACCGTCTTGGGCACGATGCCGTGGGCCTTGTTAAAGGCGTCCTGGATGGAACGGCGGCGTTCCGTCTCGTCCATGGCCCGGCGCATGGAGGGGGTGATGGCATCGGCGTACAAAATCACCACGCCGTCGGCGTTCCGGGCCGCCCGCCCGATGGTCTGGATCAGGGACGTCTCCGAGCGCAGGAAGCCCTCCTTGTCCGCGTCCAGAATGGCTACCAGCGACACCTCCGGCAGGTCCAGGCCCTCCCGGAGCAGGTTGATGCCCACCAGCACGTCGAACGCCCCCAGCCGCAGGTCCCGGATGATCTCCATCCGCTCGATGGTGTCGATGTCGTGGTGCATATACCGCACCCGGATGCCCGCCCCCTTCAGGTAGTCCGTCAGGCTCTCCGCCATCTTCTTGGTGAGGGTGGTCACCAGCACCCGCTCGTCCCGGGCCGTGCGCTCCGTGATCTCCCCGATGAGGTCGTCGATCTGCCCCTCCACCGGGCGGACCTCCACCCTGGGGTCCAGCAGTCCGGTGGGCCGGATCACCTGCTCCACGATCTGCCCGGACCGCTCCCGCTCGTACTCCCCCGGCGTGGCGGAGACATACACCACCTGGTTCAGCCGCTTCTCAAACTCCTCAAACTTCAGCGGCCGGTTGTCGAAGGCGCAGGGCAGGCGGAAGCCGTACTCCACCAGGGTGGTTTTCCTGGCCCGGTCGCCGTTGAACATGGCCCGCACCTGGGGCAGGGTGGCGTGGCTCTCGTCGATGAACAGCACGAAATCCTTGGGAAAGTAGTCCAGCAGGGTGTGGGGCGGCGAGCCCACCGGGCGGCCCTCGATCACCCGGGAGTAGTTCTCAATGCCGGAGCAGTAGCCCAGCTCCTGCATCATCTCGATGTCGTACATGGTGCGCTGCTTGATGCGCTGGGCCTCGATGAGCTTGTTTTCCGACTCAAAGAGGGCCACCCGCTCCTCCATCTCCCTGTAGATGTGCTGGATGGCGGCGTCCATCTTCTCCTTGGGGGTGACGTAGTGGGTGGCGGGCCAGATGGGGATGTTGTTCAGCCGCCGGATGGGCGCGCCCGTCACCACGTTGATCTCAGACAGGCGGTCGATCTCGTCCCCGAAGAACTCCACCCGGATGGCGGTGTCCTTCCAGTAGGCGGGCCAGATCTCCACCGTGTCCCCCCGGACCCGGAACATGTTGCGCTCGAAGGCGATGTCGTTGCGCTCGTAGCGGATGGCCACCAGCTTTTTCAGCAGCTCCTCGATCTTGATCACCGTGCCCACCCGCAGGGCCACCATCATCTTGCCGTAGTCCTCCGGCTCGCCCAGGCCGTAGATGCAGGACACGGAGGACACCACGATCACGTCCCGCCGCTCCAGCAGGGAGGCGGTGGCGGACAGGCGCAGGCGGTCGATCTCCTCGTTCACCGAGGAATCCTTCTCGATGAAGGTGTCGGTGTGGGGGATATAGGCCTCCGGCTGGTAGTAGTCGTAGTAGGACACGAAATACTCCACCGCGTTGTGGGGGAAGAACTCCTTGAACTCGGCGCAGAGCTGGGCGGCCAGGGTCTTGTTGTGGGCCAGGATCAGGGTGGGCCGCTGGACGGACTCGATGACCTTCGCCATGGTGTAGGTCTTGCCCGACCCGGTGACCCCCAGCAGGGTCTGCTCGTCCAGGCCGTTCTCGATCCCCGCCGCCAGGGCTGCGATGGCCTCCGGCTGATCGCCGCTGGGGGTGTATTCCGATATGACTTCAAATTTTGGCATAAGCGATTCCCCATTACTGTATCTCGTAATTCACCGGCGGCCAGCAGCGGGCCTGCGGCCCGCCGCCGCAAGTGCGGCGCACAAGCGTTTTGGCGCAAGCCAAAACCTTGAAATGGACGGGCTTTGCCTGTCCATTTGAGTTAAATCCAGGGGCCCCCGCAAAAGCAGTGCTTTTGTGGGGAACCGCCGCTTGGGGTGTACTCGGACACCACTTCAAATTTCGGCATGGCTGGCCCTCCCTCAATGGTTTGTTCCTATTTTAGAACGAACGTTTTAATCTGTCAACCCTGAACTCTATTAAGAATGGATAAAACTTCATGCGTCCGGCTGGGGACGCATGAAGTTTTTCCCGATCACATCTGGAACACAATCCCCGCCAACGCCGCCAATCCGATAAAGCAGACGGGGTGCAGCTTTTTCAGCGGGGAGAACTTCACCAGCACAAAAACGATTACCGCCAGGATAACCGCCACCAAATTCAACTGGAAGGGCTGGCCGGGGGTGAGCAGGGCGATTTTCGCCACCTGGAGCAGCGCGGCGGTGATCAACGCCACCGACGCCGCCCGCAGGCCGTAGAACACCGCGTCCACCGCCTTGGACTGGCGGAACTTCTCCAGGAACCCGGCGATGATGAGGATGATCACCACCGAGGGGAAGACCAGCCCCACCGTGGCTACAACGCCCCCCACCACCCCGGCGGTATGGAAGCCCACATAGGTGGCCATATTCACCCCCATGGGGCCGGGGGTGGACTCGGAGATGGCGATCATGTTGGCCAGATCCCCCGCGCCGAACCAGCCGGTGCGCTCGCCTAAATCGGTGAGGAAGGGGATGGTGGCCAGGCCGCCCCCCACGGAGAACAGCCCCACCCGGCAAAACTCCAGAAACAGCTGAACCAGAACCATCACTTGAGCCCTCCCTTCGCGGCGCGGACGCACAGGCCCGCCGCGCCCGCGGCGATCACCAGAAACACCGGGGACATCACAAAGCCCAACGCCGTCCCCAGCCCTCCCTGGGGCAGGGAGAAGAAGGTGCCGTACCCCGCCAGCACCAGCACCACGGCGTAGATGATCCGGGTGGGCCAGTCGATGACGGCGTTTTTGAACAGCTTGATGACGCTGGACGCGATGAGCGCGACCACCCCCGCCCGGACGCCGTTGAAGGCGTGCACCACAAACTCCAGGTGCATGAAGTTTTGCAGGAAGGCGGCGATCACCATAATGATCACCAGGGACGGGAACACCAGCCCAAGGGTAGCCACCGCCCCCCCGGCAATGCCCGCCTGACCGCGGCCCACAAAGGTGGCGGTGTTCACGGCGATGATGCCGGGGGTGCACTGGCCCACGGCGTAGTAGTCCGCCAGCTCGCCCTCGGTGGCCCATTGTTTGTTCTCCACCAACTCCCGCTGGAGGATGGGCAGCATGGCATAGCCTCCGCCGAAGGTACACACCCCGATCCGGGCGAAGGTCAGGAACAGATCGACAAGCAGGTTCATTAACAATCACCTCGTAGGGGCGCGCATCGCGCGCCCGCTGGTTTTGAAGCAGGTCTTGCAGGCGGGCGCACCGTGCGCCCTACAGATTTTCCAATTCGTCCAGCCACAGTAGGGGAGGGGCTTGCCCCTCCCGCCTATTTTGAATGCGTCCAGCGTCCCGCAGGAGGACAAGGCCCTCCCCTACAGGTTTTCCAACTCGTCTAACCACAGCCGTGCCACCGCGTCCGACGGCATCCGCCAATCTCCCCGGGGGGACAGGCTCACCGAGCCCACCTTCGGCCCGTCGGGCAGGCAGGACCGCTTGAACTGCTGGGCGAAGAAGCGGCGGTAAAAGTTTTTCAGCCACTTCAGCAGCGTCTCCCGGTCATACCGCCCCTCAAAGGCGCGGCTGGCAAGGCGGAGCACTTTACGGGGCGGGAAGCCCCAGCGGATGGCGTAGTACAGGTAAAAATCGTGCAGCTCATACGGCCCCACCAGATCCTCGGTGATCTGGGCGATCTCCCCGTCCTTGGGGGGGAGCAGCTCCGGGGAGACGGGTGTGTTCAAAATGTCCCGGAGAACCTCCCCGGCCCGTCCGCCCAGCCGCTCCGCCTCCCAGGCCGTCAGGTGGCGGACCAGCGTCTTGGGGATGGAGGCGTTGACGGCGTACATGGACATATGATCCCCGTTGTAGGTGGCCCAGCCCAGGGCCAGCTCGGACAGGTCCCCGGTGCCGATGACCAAGCCCCCCCGCTGGTTGGCCAGGTCCATCAGCACCTGGGTGCGCTCCCGGGCCTGGGCGTTCTCGAAGGTGACGCTGTGATCCTCCACGGACTGGCCGATGTCGGCGAAGTGCTGCTCCACGGCTTTGCCGATGTTCACCTCCAGGAAGTCCGTCCCCAGCTCCGCCGCCAGCAGTTCCGCGTTAGAGCGGGTGCGCTTGGTGGTGCCGAAGCAGGGCATGGTGACGGCTAAAATCCCCTTGCGGTCCCGGCCCAGCAGATCGAAGGCCTTGGCGGTGATGAGGACCGCCAGGGTGGAGTCCAGCCCGCCGGACAGCCCCACCACGGCGCAGGGGGCGTTGGTGTGCTCCAGCCGCTTCTTGAGGCCCAAGGCGGCGATGGTGAGGATTTCCTCGCAGCGTTCCCCCCGGCGGGATTCGTCCGTTGGGAGAAAGGGGGTGGGGGAGATGGGGCGGGTGAGGGGGGTTGTGGATGGATCCATGTCAAACCTGAAGCAGTGGAATTCACTGGCAGGGCTTGTATCGCCCGCAGGGAAGGTGTTCACCCGCTGACGCTCATAGGCCAGCCGGTCCACGTCAATCTCCGAAACCGTCAGCCCGGTTGCAAACCGTTTTTCCGCCAGCATGGTGCCGTTTTCCGCAATCATGTTGTGGCCGGAGAATACCAGGTCAGTGGAGGACTCCCCCTCCCCGGCGTCCGCGTAGACATAACCGCACATCAGCCGCGCCGACTGCCCAGTGACAAGCTGGCGGCGGTAGTCCGCTTTACCTGCTACCTCGTCGGAGGCGGACAGGTTCAAAATAATGGTGGCCCCCGCCTGGATCGGCGTGTTGGACGGCGGCTCAACCGCCCACAGATCCTCACAGATTTCCACGCCAATCACGAGGTTTGGAATGTCCTCACAGCGGAACACCTGTTTTGTGTGGAACGGAACGTCTTGATCGCACAGAACAAGTCCCCTGGCCTGGAATAGTTTTGTCCCCAATTCCCCGGTGGTGAACCAGCGGGATTCGTAAAACTCTCCATAGCTGGGAATATAGGTCTTGGGAACCGCCCCAAAAATCTCTCCGTTTCGTATCACAACGGCACAATTATACAGTTTGTTTTGATGCCGCACCGGCAACCCCAGCGCAGTGAGCAGATCCAGCCCCTTCGTCTCCTCCAGAATCCGCCCCAAGGCCCGCTCCGCCCCGTCCAGCAGGGTGGGCTGCAAAAACAGGTCCCCGCAGGTGTACCCGGTGACGCAAAGCTCCGGCAAGGCCAGCACCTTGACACCCTGCGCCGCCGCTTCCTTCATCAGGGCGATGATCTGCCCCGCGTTGTAGCCGCAGTCCGCCACCCGGATCTTGGGCGTGCCCGCTGCCACCTTCACAAAGCCGTCTCTCATCCGTCCGGCCTCCTCGCATTTGTTAGTCGGCGGTATTTTACCCCAAATCCGCGAAAAAAGCAACGGGGACGCTCCACAAAACTCCCAACGCTTTTTTGCGGAATTTATATCCTGTTCATTGATTTTTGGCGGAAAATAGTGTAAACTATATTGATTCACCAAATTTTATCCATAGGAGGCTGTTACTATGGCATTCACATTCGCCCAATATCAGGAGAGCGCAGATTACATTAAGGAAAAAATCGGGGGCTTTATCCCCAAGGTAGCCATGGTGTTAGGCTCCGGCCTGGGCTTTTTAGGCGACGTGGTGGAACATCCCACCGCCATCCCCTACGGCGAGATCCCCCACTTCAAGGCGTCCACCGCCCCCGGACACGCGGGCCGTCTGGTGTTCGGCACCCTGGCGGGCCGGAATGTGGCGGTCATGCAGGGCCGGATGCACCATTACGAGGGCTACGGCTACGACGAGGTGTCCTACGCCGTCCGCGTCCTGCGGCTGCTGGGCTGCGACACCCTCATCGTCACCAACGCCGCCGGGTGCGTGCGCACCGACTGGCAGGCCGGGGATCTGATGCTCATCACCGACCACATCAAGATGTTCTCCGAGTCCCCCCTCCGGGGGGCCAACCTGCCCGAGTTCGGCGTGCGCTTCCCCGACGCCTCCCACCTGTACACAGTCCGGCTTCAGGAGACGGCCCGGAGGGCGGCGGCGGAGCTGTCCATCCCCCTGCGGGAGGGAGTGTACTTCTACTGCTACGGCCCCCAGTACGAGACCCCGGCGGAGATCCGGGCGGTCCGTGCCCTGGGCGGGGACGCGGTGGGTATGTCCACCGCCCCGGAGGCCATCGTGGCGGGCCACTGCGGCATGGAGGTGCTGGGCTTCACCCTGCTGAGCAACATGGCCGCGGGCATCCTGGACCAGCCCCTGTCCGAGCAGGAGGTGCTGGACGCCGCCGCCGCGGCCAGGGACAAATTCTCCCGGCTGGTGCTGGCCTGCCTGGAAAAGCTGTAAAGGAGGGACGCCTGTCATGAAAACGCTGTTTACCAACGTCACCGCCCTGCTGATGGACGAGGCCTTCACCACCCTGCAGGACGGCTTTGTGGCGGTGGAGGGGACGGATATCTCCTACGTGGGCCCGGCCCGGCCCCAGGGCAGCTTTGACGAGACCATCGACTGCGCGGGCAAGGTGATGATGCCCGGCTTCGTCAACTGCCACACCCACATCCCCATGACCCTCATGCGGGGGTACGGCGGGGGCCACGATCTGCAGAGCTGGCTCAACGACTTCATCTTCCCCGCCGAGGACAGGTGGGACGACCGCTCCCTGGCCGCCGCCGCGGGGCTGGGGCTGGCGGAGATGATCGCCTCCGGCGTCACCTGCATCGCGGATATGTATATGGGCGCCGAGGTCATTGCCCGGCAGGTGATGGACGCGGGCATCTCCGCCAACCTGTCCGTGGGGGGGGTGTACTTCGGCGATCCGGCGGATTTCTCCCCGGATACCTGCGGCGACTGCGCGTACCAGAAAGCCGTCACCGAGGAGTGGCACAAGGCCGGGGACGGGCAGATCCTGGTGGACGCTTCCATCCACGGAGAATACACTTCTTCCGCCCCCCTGTGGCAGTGGATGGCGGACTACGCCCACGCCCACGGCCTGGGGATGCACGTGCATATCTCCGAAACGAAAAAGGAGCACGAGGACTGCAAGGCCCGCCACAAAGCCCGCCACAGCGGCCTCACCCCCATCCAGGTGCTGAACCAGTACGGCGTGTGGGACACCCGCTCCATCGCCGCCCACTGCGTCTACACCACCCCCGAGGACTGGGCCGTCATGGCCCGGAAGGGCGTGTCCTGCGTCCACAACCCCTACTCCAACCTGAAGCTGGGCTCGGGCATCGCCCCCATCCCCGCCATGCGCAGGGCGGGCGTCAATGTGGCCCTGGGCACCGATGGGGTCAGCTCCCACAACAGCACCGACCTGTTTGCCGACATGAAGCTGGCCGCCGTCCTCCACAACGGCGCGGCCCGGGATCCCATGGCCGTCACCGCCCGGCAGGCCCTGGAGATGGCCACCGTCAACGGGGCCCGCGCCCTGGGCCGGAACAGCGGGCGGATCGCGGCGGGCTGCACCGCCGACCTGATCCTGGTGGATTTCGACGCCCCCAACCTGATCCCCTGCCACGATGAGGCGGAGAATCTGGTCTTTTCCGCCCACGGGGCCAACGTGTGCATGAATATGGCCCGGGGCAAGGTCATATACCGGAATGGGGCCTTCCTGACCCTGGACCTGGACCGCATCAAGGCCGAGGTCCGGCAGTACGCCCTGCCCCTTATCTTCCAGTGACAGGAAAGGTCTGAGGATATGTCTGCATCCACCCCTAAAAAGAACTCGTTTTTCGGCGGCGCGGCCATTCTGACCGCCGGGATCGTCATCGTCAAGCTCATCGGCGCGCTGTATAAGGTGCCCCTGGGGAACATCCTCACCGACGCGGCCTTCGCCGACTTCAACACCGCCTACGACATCTATTCCCTGCTCATCGTCATCTCCACCGGCGGCCTGCCGGTGGCCCTGTCCAAGATGGTGTCCGAGGCCAACGCCCTGGGCCGCACCAACCAGGTGAACAAGGTGTTCCACCTGGCCACCGTGGCCTTCTGCATCCTGGGCACCATCAGCTTCCTGATCATGGCGGTGTTCCCCCGGGAGCTGGCGGACGCCATGAAGAACAGCCAGGCCTACTGGAGCATCATGGCCCTGGCCCCGGCGGTGTTCTTCATCTGCCCCATGTCCGCCCTCCGGGGGTACTTCCAGGGCAGCTCCCTCATGACGCCCACCGCCATCTCCCAGATCATCGAGGCCATCTGCAAGCTGGTGATCGGCCTAATCCTGGCAAACGCCATCATGAAGGCGGGGAAGAACGAGTCCTTGGCGGCGGCGGGGGCCATTTTAGGCGTGTCCGTGGGGGTGGCCCTGGCTATGGTCTATATGTACTGGTGCTACCGGGGCCGGATAGCCCGCCAGAAGCCGGGCCGGGACGTGCCCGACAGCGGCAGGGAGATCCTCTCCACCCTGGCAAAGCTGGCTATCCCCATCACCGTGGGAGCGTCCATCATCGCCGCCACCAACATTCTGGACTCCGCCATCCTCATGGACCGGCTTCAGGAGGGGCTGGACATGACAGAGGATGCCGCCCGCACCCTCAAGGGCGTCTACAACAAGACCATGACCCTCTACAACCTGCCCGCCTCCTTTATGGTGCCCCTCACCTCCAGCGTGATCCCGGCGGTGTCCGCCGCCCGGGCGGTGCGCAACTACCGGCAGGGAGCCCAGATCAGCGAGACCACCCTGCGCACCACCGCCCTGCTGGCCTTCCCCGCCGGGGTGGGGCTGTTCGTCTTAGGCGAACCCATCATCCGCCTGCTCTACCCCTCCACCGACGTGGAGCTGGCGGGGTGGATGCTGTCCGTGCTGGGCATCGCCTCCATCGCCGTGTGCTTCATGCTGGTGAGCAATTCCATCATGCAGGCCCACAAGCTGGTGACCCTGCCCATGGCCACCACCCTCATCGGCTGTATTCTGAAGCTCATCGTGGGCTATTTCCTCATCGGCAATCCGGACATCAACATCCGGGGCGGTGCCATCAGCACCCTGGCCTGCTTCGGGATCATCACCCTGTTGGACCTGGTGATCATCAAGCTGGCCCTGCCCCGCTCCCTGAGCTACGTGCGGGTGTTCGCCAAGCCTGCGGCGGCAGCCGCCGCCATGGGCGCGACCGCCTGGGCGGTGAACGGCCTCACCGGACAGCTGCTGAAGTGGATCGACTCCCTGCTGAAGCGGGAGGTGCCCCTGTTCCTGGCGGTGGGGGAGGACGGTGCCCTGCTGCTGGACGAGGCGGGCAAGGCCATGCTGTCCTGGAAGGGGAACGCCCTGGCGGTGACGGCGGCCATCGGGGTGGCGGCCATCGTCTACTTCGCCCTGATCCTGCTGACCAAGGCCATCTCCAAGGAGGATTTGGCCCTGATGCCCAAGGGGGACAAGATCGCCCGCCTGCTGCGGATTCAGTGAGCCGCCTTCGTTTGAGTTCTGCATTTTTACAAAAACTGCAAGATTACGCGCAAAATATATTGCAATTCGGGTGACACTATGGTACACTGGACAAACAAGCCTTCTTACAATTTCCAGGATCTTCAAGAGATCGTGGGCATACTGCGCCATCCCGGCGGCTGCGCCTGGGATATGGAGCAGACCCACGCCTCCATCCGCCGCAATTTTCTGGAGGAAGCCTACGAGGTGGCGGAGGCCATCGACGAGGGCGACCCGGAGCATTTGAAGGAGGAGCTGGGGGACGTACTGCTCCAGGTGGTGTTCCACACCTCCATCGAGGAGGACGCGGGGCGGTTCGATCTGGACGCGGTGGCGGACGGCGTGTGCAAAAAGCTGATCTACCGCCACCCCCACGTGTTCGGGGACGTGTCCGTCTCCTCCACCGGGGAAATCCTCTCCAACTGGGAGGAGCTGAAACAGAAGGAGAAGGGCCAGGCCACCCAGGCCGACGCGGTGGACGCGGTGGCCCGCTCCCTGCCCGCCCTGTGGCGGGCGGAGAAGATGAAGAAGAAGGCCGCCAAGGCCGGCTTCGACTGGCGGGACGTGTCCGGCGCGCTGGACAAGCTGTCCGAGGAGCTGGACGAGCTGCGCCGGGCCGCTCTGGAGGGGGACGGCGATCCCGCGGAGGAGCTGGGGGACGTGCTGTTCGCCGCCGTCTGCGTGGGCCGGTTTCTGGACGCCGACCCGGAGGACGCCCTCCACGCCGCCTGCGGCAAGTTTGCCGCCCGGTTCCGGAAAACGGAGGAGCTGGCCGCCGGACGGGGGCTCAGCCTGGACAAGCTGTCCGACGCCCAGCAGATCGCCCTCTGGCGGGAGGCTAAGGGGCAGGAGCAGGCTTAACAGCGCGGCACGCGCTTTAAGTATAGAGATGTTCAAAAGATTACAGGAGGAAACGTCATGAATAAAGCAGATCTGATCAACGCCGTGGCCGAAAAGACCGGCCTGTCCAAGAAGGACAGCGAGTCCGCCGTGGCGGCCGTAGTGGATGTGATCACCGAGTCCCTCGTCCAGGGCGACAAGGTACAGCTGGTGGGCTTCGGCTCCTTCGAGGTCAAGCAGCGCGCCGCCCGCCTGGGCCGCAACCCCAAGACCAAGGAGGAGCTGAAGATCCCCGCCTCCAAGGTGCCCGTGTTCAAGGCCGGCAAGGCCCTGAAGGACACGGTGGCCCAGTAATTAAACGAAACCCGGTGAGGCAGGGCGCGGGCCCTGCCTCATTTTCTTTGATGGAGGTATCCTAATGCGACTGGATAAATGGCTGAAGGTGTCCCGGCTCATCAAGCGGCGCACCGTGGCCAACGAGGCCTGCGACGCGGGCCGGGTGACCGCCAACGGCAGGCCGGTGAAGGCGTCCTACGATGTGAAGCCCGGGGACGTGCTGGAGCTGAAGTTCGGGGAAAAGCTCATCCGGGTGGAGGTGCTGTCCATTGCTGACATCGTGGGCAAGGCGGACGCGGACGCCATGTACAAGCAGCTCTGAGCGGGAGCGGACAAAAGGCGGCGGCAGGTTGGTTGACCTGCCGCCGCCCTTTGCGTTTCTCAGAGAATGCCGTCCTCCAGCTCCTCCGACCCCTTTTTCGCGTAATACTGCGCCTGGGCCTCCCAGAGGGCCTGGTACTTGCCCTCCGCCTCCACCAGGGCGTCGTGGTTCCCCTGCTGGACCACCTGCCCGTGGTCGAACACGGCGATCTCGTCGCAGAACCGGCAGGAGGACAGGCGGTGGCTGATATAGATGGCGGTCTTGTCCTCCACGATGTCGTTGAACTTGGTGTACACCTCGGCCTCCGCCTCCGGGTCCAGGGCGGCGGTGGGCTCGTCCAGCACGATGAAGGGCGCGTCCTGGTACAGCACCCGGGCCAGGGCGATCTTCTGGGCCTCGCCGCCGGACACCTCCACCCCGTCGTCCTCGAACTCCCGGTACAGGCAGGTGTCCAGCCCCTTGGGCAGCTCCGCCAGACGCTGGCCGAATCCCGCCTTGCGCAGGCACTCCTCCGCCCGCGTCCGGTCGTAGTCCTCCGCCGCCGCCACGTTCTGCCCCAGGGGCTGGGACAGCAGCTTGAAGTCCTGGAACACCACGGAGAACAGGGCCAGATAGTTGTCGTAGCGGTACTTGCGTATGTCGATGCCGTTGAGGAGGATCTCCCCCTCGGTGGGGTCGTACAGGCGGCACAGCAGCTTGATGAAGGTGGTCTTGCCGGAGCCGTTCTCCCCCACCACCGCCAGCCGCTCCCCCACATCGAACTTCATATTCACATGGCGCAGGGCCCAGGTGCCGGTGCCGGGGTATTGGAAGCTCACGTCCCGGAACTCAATCTCGTACCTGCGGTCGTTGCGCTTCTCCGTGGTCAGGCTGCCCTGGTACATCTTGTTGGGTGTGTCCAGGAACTCGTACACCGGCTTGAGGTATTCCGCGTTGGAGCGCAGGACGCTCCATACCGCCAGCAGGTCGGTGAAGCCCTGGGCCAGCCCCGCCAGCGCGCCCACGTACTGGGTGACGGACCCCACCCCGAAGGCCCCGCCCAGGGCCTTCAGCCCCGCGAACAGGTAGATCAGCCCCACAAACCCCTGGGACACCGCCCCGGAGGCGGCACACAGCGCCCCCATGGGCCCCCTGGCCTGCCGTCCGATGGTGGAGCCGGGGCCGAAGGAGGTCTCGCTGCCCATGTCCTGCCTCCCCGCGTCCTCCAAAAATTTGTCCTGGGCGTAGGTGCGGATATCGGCCGCCCGTTCCCGCTCCCGCATGGCGATGAAGTAGAAGTAGGAAAAGCCCCGGTTCCCCTGGGTGCCGTCATACTCGCTCCAGTAACGCCGCGCCCGGTTAAACAGCGCGCCGGACAGCGCCACCGAGATCACCAGCGCCAGCCCCATCCCGCCCAGGCACAGGGGGTGGTTCAGCCACGCAAGGGGGCTGCCCGCAGGTACCGGCAGGGTAAACAGGCTCACCGACAGGACCGCCGCCCCCGCGATCCGCATGACCGCCTCCACCAGGTCGGCAAAGAGTCCGTAGATGTTGATCAGCCCCCAGCCGCTCCAGTTGTTGTTCTGGAGGATCTGGGTGAGCAGGGCCTGGGTCTTGGGGTTGTCCACGTCGCAGAAGTCCATAGACAGCAGCTTTTCAAAATGGATCCGGCTCCAGACGGTGTACAGGCGGCCGTCCATCATCGTTCCGTCCCAGGCACTGGCGGCGGCCCGGACCGCCCCCATCACCGCCGTGGAGATCAGCAGCCCCGCCAGCATGGGCCACGCCGCGCCCGGCTCCCCTCCGGCGATGGCGTTCACCAGCCGGGCGGTGAACCACAGCGGCAGATAGGGGGCCAGGGCGTTCACCGCCCGCACCGCCGCCGCGGACACCAGCACCTCCGGCGCGGCCTTGCACCAGATGGCGAACCCCCGCCGGGTGTAGGCCACGGCCTCCCGGAGGGAAAGTCGATTCTTATTCATCCTCCATCGCTCCTTCCTGATATAGTCAGCACACTTGAAAATCGGTAGTATACCGATTTTCAAAACAGCGGCTGTGCCGCTGTAGGCAAAGCCTGTGCGCTGACGATGAAATCTGACGCAAGGGCCGCTTTGCGGCCTGTGCGTCACTGACGTGCCGCACAAGTGAAAAAGAAGTGTACACTTCTTTTTCACTGCGTCAATTATAATACTTGCTCTGGATGCTGAACAGGTAGGCGTACCGCCCGCCCTGCTCCAAAAGCGACTCGTGGGTGCCCTCCTCGGCGATGCCGCCGTTTTCGATGAGCAGCACCCGGTCGCAGAACCGGGTGGACGCCAGCCGGTGGGAGATATAAACGCTGGTCCGGTTCCCCGTCAGGTCGCTGTACTTCTGGTACAGGTCGCTCTCCGCGATGGGGTCCAGGGCCGCCGTCGGCTCGTCCAGCACCACCACCGGGCCGTTTTTGTACAATGCGCGGGCCAGCATCAGCCGCTGGAGCTGGCCCCCGGACAGGTCCACCCCGTCCAGGTACACCTCCCGGCCCAGCTGGGTGTCCTCCTGCCGGGGCAGCTCCCGGATCTTGTCCGCCACCCCCGCCTTCTCCAGGCAGGCCCACACCCGGTCCCGGTCCAGCTCCCCGCCGGAAGCCTGGGCCACGTTTTCCGCCATGGTGCCCGCCAGGGTGGAGAACTGCTGGAATACGGCGGAGAAATGCCTGTAATAGTCCCGGCGGTCGTACTGCCGGATGTCCTCCCCGTCCAGCAGCACCTGGCCCTGGGTGGGGTCGTACAGGCCGCACAGCAGCTTGATGAGGGTGGTCTTGCCCGCGCCGTTCCTGCCCACCACCGCCAGCTTCTCGCCGGGACGGATGGTGAGGTTCACGTGGGACAGGGTGTCCTCCTCCGCGCCGGGGTAGCGGAAGGACACGTCCCGCAGCTCCAGCTGGTACAGGTGGTTTTCCTTGACAGCCAAGGGCTTGCCGTCCTCAAACCGGAAGGGCTCCTCCGTCTCCATCACCTCCCGGAGGGCGGACAGCTCCAGGCTCTGCCGGTGGAGGGTGCCCAGCTGGGCGAATATGCCCGTCACCCACTGGGCAAAGCCGCTCACCGCGGTGAAGTAGAGCACAAACTCCGCCGCCGTCAGCTCCCCCCGGAGGGCCATGGCGATGAGCAGGCCGTAGGCCGCGCCGTTCCGGGCCAGGGCCAGCCCCAGGTCCAGCAGGTCGGCCCACAGGCAGCAGCGGTAGCTTTTGGCGTAGAAGTCCTGGCACAGCCGGCCGTATTTGTCGTACAGCTCGGTGAGCCAGGGGCCGATGCCGAAGATGCGGATATCCTTGGCCAGCTGGATGTCCCGGCTGCGGGCGATCATGTAGTCCAGATGGCTGTTCAGCCTCCCCTCCTCCTCCCGGTGGCGGTAACGCCAGGAGCGGATATGCTCCCCGGCGAAATAGCCCGCTGCCGCCAGCACCATGCACAGCCCCGCCACCCAAGGCCCCGCCTGGGCCAGCAGAAGCAGGTAGATCAGGAAGCTGATCACGTTGGTGGTCAGGTCGGTCATGGTCTTCCAGACCGCCTCCCCGGAGTCCCGGTTGCTGTCCAGACATCTGGACGCCTTTCTCACCCGCTTGATGTAGTCCGGGTCCTCCGTGTGGGGGAAGGAGGTGCGGCAGAAGTGCATATGCAGATCCAGGCACAGGGAGGAGCGCACCGTCACCCTTCCAAAGAGGGTATTTTCGTCCAGGTAGGCCCGAAACGCCCGCACCAGCACCATCCCCAGGGTGAACCAGAGGATCAGCCGGACCAGCGCGCCGGGGGCCGCGCCCCCCTCCACCGCCTTCAGGATGGCGGGCACCACGAACAGCTCCAGCAGGCTGGCCGCCACGCCGCAGAATACCAGTCCGGCGCAGACGGACAGCACCCCCTTGCACTCCCGCCAGGCCCGGCGGATCATGAAGGCGCAGTTGGAGGCCATGCCGTAGGCGGGCTTTTGCTTGTGGGTCGTCTTGTTTTCCATGTCTCTCACCTCAAGGAGAATAGTAACACAAAAGCCCCCGGCTGTGTGAACCGGGGGCTGAATTGCATCGCTCAGGGGCTGAACGGCACATTAGGGGGATCGCCCCCCTGCCCTACGAGGTTTCGCCCTGGGATATGGGCAGGAGGATCTCTGTGGTAAACGCCCCGTCCTCGCTGTTTCGGCTGAGGTAGCCCCCCAGCCGCTCCACAATGGCGTCAATGCGCACCAGCCCGAAGCCGTGGCCCTCCCCCTTGGTGGTCTGGAAGCGGCCCCCGGTCTTGCTCCGCTTTTTCACGGCGGTGAAGTTGGTGAAGGAGATGTAAAGCTGCGCCCCTTTCCGGTCCAGGTACACCCGGATCAGCCGCTCCGCCTCCGGCAGGGCCAGGGACGCCTCGATGGCGTTGTCGAACAGGTTCCCCAGGATGATGCACAGGTCCAGCTCGGACAGGGCCAGGGCCACCGGGATGTGGGCGTCCGCCTGCACCTGGATGCGCTGGGCCCGGGCCAGGGAGATCTTGCTGTTCAGGATGGCGTCCGCCATGGGGTTCCCGGTTTTTACCACCGTGTCCACGGTGCTGAGATCCGTCTCCAGCTCGTCCAGGTAGCCCCGCAGGGCGTCCCAGTCCTCCTCCGCCGCCAACGCCTTCATCACCTGGATGTGGCTGCGGTAGTCGTGCCGCCAGCCCCGGATCTGGCGGTACATATTCTCCACCTCGGCGTAATGGATCTCGATCAGCTCCCGCTGGTACGCCCCCAGCCGCTTGTCCATCAGCTTTGCCAGCAGTGACATGGAACTTCCCCACCTCTCAGATTCGCTCGATGATGGCCCGGTTCAGCCCCTCGTACTGCCCCCGGGGCAGGGGGAGGGAGCCGCCGCCGGACAGCTCCACCGATGTCCGGGTCACCCGGCTCACAAAGTTCAGATTCACAACACAGGAGCGGCCGATGCGGTAGAACTGCCCGCCCAGCTCCTGTTCCAGCTCTCCCAGGGGCCGCTTCAGGTTGTAGTCCCGGTCGGCGTGGACAGTAACATAGTTGTGGAGCACGTCCACATAGCGGATTTTGCTCAGGGGCACCCGCACCACCTCCCCTGGCAGCTCCAGGGTGAGGGTGGGCTCGTTCCGCCGCAGCCGCCCCACCGCCCGGGTGAGCACCTGGAACAGCTTGTCCCCGTCCACCGGCTTGGTGAGGTAGTGGAGGGCGGCCACCTCGTAGCCCTCGGCGATGTAGTCGGCGTAGCCGGAAATAAAGACAATCTGCACCCCGTCGTCCTGCCGCCGCACCCGCTTGGCCAGCTCCACGCCGTCCATGCCGCCCATCTCCACGTCCAGCAGGAGGATGTCGAAGTCCCGCTCCTCCTCGTACCGGAACAGGAACGCCTCCGCCGAGGGGAACCGGGCGGTGCGGGCCTGGACGCCGGTCTGCTCCGCCCACTGGGCCACCAGGCCGTTGATGAACTGGGCGTATTCCTCGTTGTCGTCGCAGATCGCCAGCTTGCAGGTCATGCCGGACGCCTCCTTCCCTGTACTTTTCGCGCCGGGTGTGCTATACTTGTCCCCAGCGGAGATAAAAACACAGTCCCCGTCGGGTAGTCGGGGCGCGGGAGCCCTCCCTCCCGCCAGTAACCTGCCTCCTTGGTTGTCCCTTCTCCGCGGAGAAAGCATAAGGAGGACAATTCAATATGTGCGTTTCCAAGGCGAGCCTTACGGTGTATTTCGAGCCGCCCTTCTGGGTGGGGCTGTACCGCCGGGAGGACGGGGACGGCTACCGGGTGTGTAAAACCATTTTCGGCCGAGAGCCCCGGGATCAGGAAATTTGGGAGTGGCTGCTTGCCAGCCACCGGAAGCTGCGGTTCAGCCCGCCGGTGGCGGCTGACGGCAGGCCCCGTCCCTCCAACCCCAAGCGGCTGAGCCGGGAGGCCCGGAAAGCGGTGCAGGCCGCCCCCACGGGCACGAAGGCCCAGCAGGCCCTCCAGCTCCAGCGGGATCGGCAAAAGGCACAGCGTCAGGCCCACGCAAAGGAACGCCGGGAGGCGGAGCTGGAGCGGAAGTTCGCCCTCCGGCAGGAGAAGCGCAGGCAAAAGCGGCGGGGGCACTGACCCCGGGAAATCAAAGAAAGCGGACAGTCCTTTGACTGTCCGCCTCTTTGTGTCGGCACTACCTATTTTTCCGGGCCGTCGCCAGCCAAGTATTTTCGGCG
>ERZ779623.128-NODE-128-length-41072-cov-7.466002_pt1 | contig 41072 bp, 33 predicted proteins | sample MGYA00514189_ERZ779623 | MGnify/ENA primary metagenome ERZ779623 (study PRJEB29562, sample SAMEA4376712) | mouse gut metagenome | isolation source: Cecum | study: EMG produced TPA metagenomics assembly of the A DSS colitis mouse model was used to assess the... | reverse complement strand
AGAAAATAAATAGCAAATAAGAATATAGTAATAAATATAATGCGTCTGCCCTGTTTCCACCTAGGTTTCCCTTTAGTTCCACCTGGGTAGGACTAAAGGGAAACCTAGGTGGAACTTAAAGACAACCACTGTGGAACGAATACTGATTAGTAAAGCGGCTCACTAATATATACTATGTGACTTACTAATATATGCTATCCAAGAATCTCTTTTATTCAACGAACTGCTTAATCAGCTTGACGAAATCCTTTCCATATTTCTTTTTCTTATAGTCTCCGATACCACTGATTTCCCCGAATTCTTCAATAGTAGTAGGGCGTGAAATACTGAGCAAGTGCAAAACCTTGTCCGACAAGACAATATAGGCGGGCAGCGCTTCCTGGTCGGCAAGCTGTTTTCTTAGTCCTCGCAATGCTTCGAACAAATCCTCGCTTTCGCCGCCTGCCGCACCGAAGGGGAGTTCTTTGGCGATAACCACCTTCTTCTTTTTCCCTTTGGGAGTGGCAGCTTCTTCGTGGTGGATAACCACCAATGTTGCTTGTGTCCTTCCGAAAAGTATATCGCTTCCGCTTGATGTGATTTTGAGGTGGTTATTCTCATTATAAGCAATCTCGAAGTAGCCTAGTTGGAGCATTTGAAGCAGATAATCCTGCCAGTCGCGAGGTGGGATATCTCGCCCTGCACCAAATGTTTTAAGTTCCTGGTATCCTTTTCCGGTCACTTCCGCGGAGTAGCTTCCACGAAGAATATCAATCAATACACCTGTGCTGATTTGCTGTTCTGCACGTGCAATGGCGCTTAATGCTTTCTGCACGATAACCGTCCCGTCAAACCGTTGGGGAAGATTTTTGCAGACATCACAGTTGCCGCAATCTTCGGTGGTCGTTTCTCCGAAATAACTTAGCAGGATTCTTCTCCGGCAAATATCCGCTTCCGCATACTGCTGCATACGTTGCAGCTTTTCAATGTTGATACTTTGCTGGCTGCTTTCTGTGGCAAATTTGGTCAGTAATATCAAATCACCCAATGAATAAAACAATACAGTGTCACTTGGCAGACCGTCCCGTCCGGCACGTCCTATCTCCTGATAAAAACTTTCTATACTTTTAGGCAGATTGTAGTGGATTACCCAACGGACATTCGACTTGTCGATACCCATGCCGAAAGCAATCGTGGCACATACCACCTGAATCCGGTCATTGATGAAATCATCCTGCGTCTCGTCCCGTTGCTGCGCAGGCAATCCGGCATGATACACCCCGCAACGGATTCCCTGCTTCTGTAACATTTGGGCTACCGTCTCCGTCTTGCTTCGGCTCATACAGTAAATGATACCGCTCGCTCCCTCATGCCGACGGATAAAATCAAGGATAGCTTTATTCTTTTCCTTTGCCTGGAAACCGCGTTTTACCGTCAGGCTGATATTGGGCCGGTCGAAAGAAGAGATAAAGGTGCGGGGTTCGACAAGATGGAGTTGGCGGATAATGTCCCCGCGGGTGATTTTATCTGCGGTGGCAGTCAGGGCAACAATCGGCACTTGCGGGAATTGTTGATGAAGCACCCCCATTTGAGTGTACTCCGGTCGAAAATCGTGTCCCCATTGCGAAATACAGTGCGCTTCATCAATAGCGAACAGTGAAATATGCATATCTCGCAATAAAAAGTCTTTTTCTGCCAGTAATTTCTCCGGTGAAATGTAAAGCAGCTTCAAACGTCCCTCGATGCAGGCACGACGCAGGTTGGCGTTTTCCGTTTCGTCATTACTGCTGTTCAATGCTCCGGCGGCGACTCCGTTTGCCAACAATGCTTCCACCTGATCTTTCATTAATGAAATCAGCGGTGACACTACGACGGCAGTACCTTCGCAGAGCAGGGCGGGAAGCTGGTAACAGATTGACTTTCCCCCACCGGTAGGCATAAGCACTAACGCATCTTTCTTATTGAGAATGTGGCGGATGATATCTTCTTGCAAGGGACGGAAACTGTCGTATCCGAAATATTTTTTTAGAGTTTCTCTCATGGACGCTTGTTTTAACTTGCTGCAAAGGTACGTTTTTCTTTGACAATTTCCGCAATGTACGGATTTCAGTTTCCGAGATGAAATATAAAAAGGTTAAAGTTTCTTATTATTCGAGCTTATTCCCTCTTTTTCAAGGTTTTTGATTGTTTATTTAGAAAAAAAATGCACAAAATAATTGTGTGTTTAAAAAAAAAGTAAGACATTTGTAACATGTTACGTTGCAAATATGCGAGTACTAACAAATGAACAAACCCTAACCAGTTAATTCAATGAGTGATTTAGAGAACAAAAAATCGGAAGAAACTCCGAAAAAACGTCCCTACAATTTGAGGGAAAAGAAAGAAAAGAAGGCTGCATACAGGTCTTTAATCAGACCGGAATTGGCAGACGAGTTGTATGACAAGATACTGAATATCATCGTTGTGCAGAAAAAGTACAAGGATGCTGACTATTCAGCGAAAGATTTGGCGAAAGAGCTGAAGACGAATACTCGTTACCTTTCCGCAGTAGTGAACTCACGTTTCGGCATGAACTATTCTTGCCTGTTGAATGAATACAGAGTGAAAGATGCTTTGCATTTATTGACGGATAAGCGTTATGCCGACAAAAATGTGGAAGAGATTAGCGCTATGGTTGGCTTTGCAAATCGTCAATCTTTTTACGCTGCGTTTTACAAAAATGTAGGTGAGACTCCTAACGGATATCGCAAAAAACATTTGGAAAGTAAAAAGTAATTGCGCATTCCGAAATTAATCAAAAGGAATTACCTCTAAATGGAAGATTTTGGAGATAATTCCTTTTCTTATTTTTAATTAATCGATACTGGCATTATGAATAAACATCTTATTTCGATGGCGGTAGCTGCTACGATTCTGACGTCGTGCGGCGGAGCCAAAACAACAACTGCCGAGGCAGATAAATTTGATTATACAGTGGAACAATTTGCAGATTTACAGATTTTGCGTTATAAAGTCCCCGGATTTGAGGAACTGACGCTGAAACAGAAAGAACTGATTTATTACCTGACAGAGGCTGCTCTGGAAGGAAGGGATATTCTGTTTGACCAGAATGGAAAATATAATTTGAGAATCCGACGGATGCTCGAAGCGGTATATACGAATTATCAGGGAGATAAAACGACTCCTGATTTCAAGAACATGGAAGTGTACCTGAAACGGGTATGGTTCTCCAATGGTATTCATCATCATTATGGAACGGAGAAGTTTGTACCCGGCTTCTCGCAGGATTTCCTGAAACAGGCTGTGCTCGGACTTGATGCCAAGTTGCTTCCGTTGGCGGAAGGACAGACTGCCGGACAACTTTGTGATGAACTTTTCCCTGTTATCTTCGATCCGGTTATCATGCCGAAACGGGTGAACCAGGCGGACGGTGAGGATCTTGTACTGACTTCCGCTTGTAACTACTACGACGGGGTGACGCAGAAGGAAGCGGAAGATTTCTATGGCGCGATGAAAGACCCGAAGGATGAAACTCCGGTTTCGCATGGCTTGAACAGCCGTTTGGTAAAAGAGAATGGTAAGTTGCAGGAGAAAGTATGGAAAGTAGGCGGACTTTATACGCAGGCTATCGAGAAAATCGTTTATTGGCTGAAGAAGGCTGAAGCAGTGGCGGAGAATGATGCGCAGAAAGCGGTTATCACCAAGCTGATTCAGTTCTATGAAACCGGTAATCTGAAGGATTTCGATGAATATGCCATCCTTTGGGTGAAAGACCTGGACTCGCGCATCGACTTTGTGAATGGATTTACGGAAAGCTATGGTGACCCGCTGGGAATGAAGGCTAGTTGGGAATCACTGGTGAACTTCAAGGATATTGAATCTACGCACCGCACGGAGATTATCAGTAGCAACGCGCAATGGTTTGAAGACCATTCTCCGGTAGATAAATCATTCAAGAAAGATGAAGTGAAAGGCGTATCGGCGAAAGTGATTACTGCCGCTATCCTTGCCGGCGACCTTTATCCGGCTACGGCTATCGGTATCAACCTGCCGAACGCCAACTGGATTCGTGCGCATCACGGTTCCAAATCGGTGACTATCGGTAACATTACAGATGCTTATAACAAGGCGGCTCACGGAAACGGGTTCAATGAAGAATTTGTGTACAGCGATACGGAAAGACAATTGATTGATGCCTATTCCGACCTGACGGATGAACTTCATACGGATTTGCACGAATGTTTGGGACACGGTTCGGGCAAGTTGCTTCCGGGTGTCGATCCTGACGCGTTGAAGGCTTACGGTTCTACGATTGAAGAAGCGCGTGCCGATTTGTTCGGACTCTATTATGTGGCTGATCCGAAACTGGTGGAACTGAAACTTCTGTCTTCTCCTGAGGCTTACAAAGCCCAGTATTATACGTATCTGATGAACGGCTTGATGACGCAGTTGGTACGTATCGAACCGGGAAATACGGTGGAAGAAGCGCATATGCGTAACCGTCAGTTGATTGCCCGTTGGGTATTTGAAAAAGGGGCTGCCGACAAGGTAGTGGAACTGGTGAAGAAAGACGGAAAGACGTATGTCGTTATCAATGATTATGAAAAGGTGCGTGAGTTGTTCGGCGAACTGTTGGCTGAGATTCAGCGTATCAAATCGACAGGCGATTTTGAAGCTGCCCGTTCATTGGTAGAGAATTATGCGGTGAAGGTAGACCCGGCTCTGCATGCTGAAATATTGGAGCGTTATAAGAAGCTGAACCTGGCTCCCTACAAAGGCTTCGTGAATCCGAAATATGAATTGGTGACAGATGAAAACGGAAACATTACAGATGTCACGGTAGCTTATGATGAAGGCTATGTGGAACAAATGCTGCGTTACAGCAAGGATTATTCCCCGCTTCCTTCAGTAAACAATTAATCTGAAAATGGATATTAAAGAACAATTGAAAGATATCAAGACACAGCTCCGTCTCTCCATGAACGGGGCTGTGTCCCAAAGTATGCGTGAAAAAGGGCTGGTGTACAAACTCAATTTCGGAGTGGAGCTGCCCCGCATCAAAATGATTGCCGAAGGTTACGAAAAGAACCACGACCTGGCGCAAGCCTTGTGGAAAGAGGAGATCCGCGAATGTAAGATTTTGGCGGGAATGCTTCAGCCGGTTGACACTTTCTATCCTGAAATCGCGGATATTTGGGTGGAAGATATCCGGAATATCGAAATCGCGGAACTGACTTGTATGAACCTTTTCCAAAACCTGCCGTATGCTCCTGCCAAGTCTTTCCACTGGATTGCCGATGAACGGGAGTATGTGCAGACTTGCGGTTTCCTGACTGCCGCCCGGTTGCTGATGAAGAAGGGGGATATGACCGAACGGGCTTCCGGTGAGCTGCTCGACCAGGCGATGTGCAGCGTTCATTCCGAAAGTTATCATGTGCGCAATGCAGCTTTGCTGGTGATCCGCAAATATATGCAGCATAGCGAAGAGCATGCTTTCCAGGTGTGCCGCATGGTGGAAGGGATGGCTGATTCAGCCGTAACAGGAGAACAGATGCTTTATAATATGGTGAAAGCGGAGACAGAATGACTGCTCTGATAAATATCAAAGAAATCCTTTTGCGTTCCGCAAAAAAGGCTTAACTTTGTTGGCGCTAATTTTGGCTGATGATGGAAACTCAAAACGTGAAAGATACAGTAAGGCAGATATTCACGGAATATCTCACGGCGAACGGGCATCGTAAGACTCCTGAACGATACGCCATACTCGATACAATCTATTCTATCGACGGCCATTTCGACATCGACATGCTCTATTCACGGATGATGGATCTGGAGAATTTCCGGGTAAGCCGGGCAACTCTCTACAATACCATTATTCTTCTTATCAATGCAAGGCTGGTCATCAAGCATCAGTTCGGTACTTCTTCCCAATACGAAAAATCATACAACCGCGAGACGCATCATCATCAGATATGTACGCAATGTGGTAAAGTGACCGAGTTTCAGAACGAGGATTTGCAGCATGCCATTGAAAATACGAAATTAAGCCGCTTCCAACTTTCTCATTACTCCTTATATATATATGGAGTATGCAGCAAGTGCGACAGAGCTAACAAAAGGAAGAAAGTTAATAATAATAACAATAAAAAAGAAAAATGAAAGTAGATGTTCTTCTAGGATTACAATGGGGCGACGAAGGTAAAGGAAAAGTAGTCGACGTTTTAACACCTAAGTACGATGTGGTTGCTCGTTTCCAGGGCGGCCCGAATGCCGGTCATACACTTGAGTTCGAGGGACAGAAGTATGTACTTCGTTCTATTCCTTCCGGTATTTTTCAGGGAAACAAGGTAAACATTATCGGTAACGGAGTGGTACTTGACCCGGCACTGTTCAAGGCAGAAGCGGAAGCTCTTGAAGCATCAGGCCATCCGTTGAAAGAACGTTTGCACATCTCAAAGAAAGCTCATCTTATCCTTCCGACACACCGCATCCTCGATGCCGCTTACGAAGCTGCCAAGGGGGACGCCAAAGTAGGAACTACCGGAAAAGGTATCGGCCCTACTTATACGGATAAAGTCAGCCGTAACGGTGTCCGTGTAGGTGATATACTTCATAACTTCGAACAGAAATATGCGGCTGCGAAAGCCCGCCACGAACAAATCCTGAAAGGTCTGAACTATGAGTATGACCTCACGGAACTGGAAAAGGCCTGGTTGGAAGGCATTGAATATCTGAAACAATTCCATTTCGTAGATAGCGAACATGAAGTGAATAATCTGCTGAAGGATGGCAAGAGTGTTCTTTGTGAAGGTGCGCAAGGTACGATGCTTGACATTGATTTCGGTTCATATCCGTTCGTGACTTCTTCCAATACGGTTTGTGCAGGTGCATGTACCGGACTGGGAGTGGCTCCTAACCGTATCGGTGAAGTGTATGGTATCTTCAAGGCATATTGTACCCGTGTAGGCGCAGGCCCGTTCCCATCAGAATTGTTTGATGAAACAGGAGATAAGATGTGTACATTGGGACATGAGTTCGGTTCGGTAACAGGACGTAAGCGTCGTTGCGGATGGATTGACCTGGTGGCGTTAAAGTATTCTGTGATGATAAACGGTGTTACCAAATTGATTATGATGAAGAGCGATGTTCTCGACACTTTCGACACTATCAAGGCTTGTGTAGCTTACAAAGTGGATGGTGAGGAAATTGATTACTTCCCGTATGACATTACCGATGGCGTGGAACCTGTGTATGCGGAACTTCCGGGCTGGAAAACTGATATGACGAAGATGCAGAGCGAAGATGAGTTCCCTGAAGAATTCAATGCTTACCTGACTTTCCTGGAAGAACAGCTTGGTGTGGAAATCAAGATTGTATCCGTAGGGCCGGACAGAGCGCAGACTATCGAACGTTATACTGAAGAGTAACAAGCTGATAATTATATAGGGGGAAGGCGGAGTATCTTTATCTTCGCCTTTCTTATTCCCAACCTCTTGTTTCCTATTTTAAACACACATAAATAATAACGCTTATGAAAACACGTTTTCTTTCTATCTTTTTACTGCTCGCCATGGGCATGAGTACATTTGCCCAGTCTTCTTCTTATCAGCCAACCGAAGAGAATCTGAAAGCACGTCAGGAGTTTCAGGACAATAAGTTTGGTATTTTCCTTCACTGGGGACTGTATGCCATGTTGGCTACCGGTGAGTGGACTATGACAAACAACAATCTGAATTATAAAGAATATGCCAAACTGGCAGGTGGATTCTATCCTTCCAAGTTTGATGCCGATAAATGGGTGGAAGCTATCAAGGCTTCGGGGGCGAAATATATCTGTTTCACTACCCGCCATCACGAAGGCTTTTCCATGTTCGACACCAAGTATTCGGACTATAATGTAGTCAAGGCGACTCCTTTTAAGCGTGACATTGTGAAGGAACTGGCAGACGCTTGCGCAAAGCATGGAATCAAGCTTCATTTCTACTATTCTCACCTCGACTGGGCGCGTGAAGATTATCCTTGGGGGCGTACAGGACGCGGAACGGGACGTACAAATCCGCAGGGTGACTGGAAAAGCTATTATCAATTCATGAATAACCAGTTGACGGAATTATTGACGAATTATGGGCCGGTAGGTGCTATCTGGTTCGATGGATGGTGGGATCAGGATCAGAATAAAGACTTCGATTGGGAATTGCCTGAACAATATGCATTGATTCATAAGCTCCAACCGGGATGCCTGATAGGTAATAACCATCATCAGACGCCTTTTGCAGGTGAAGATATTCAGATTTTCGAACGTGACCTTCCCGGTGAAAATTCGGCGGGACTTTCGGGACAGGATGTAAGCCACCTGCCTTTGGAGACTTGCGAAACGATGAATGGTATGTGGGGGTATAAGATTACTGACCCCAATTATAAATCTACCAAGACGTTGATTCATTATTTGGTGAAGGCTGCCGGTAAGAATGCCAATCTACTGATGAATATCGGCCCTCAGCCTGATGGAGAGCTTCCGGCGGTGGCAGTAGAACGTCTGGCGGAGATGGGAGAGTGGATGAAGCAATATGGCGAAACCATATATGGAACACGTGGCGGTGCGGTTGCCCCGCATGACTGGGGAGTGACAACGCAGAAAGGAAATAAGCTCTATGTGCATATCCTTAATTTGAAAGACAAAGCGCTGTTTTTACCTTTGGCAGATAAGAAGGTGAAGAAGGCGGTATTGTTCAAAGACCAGTCACCGGTTCGCTTTACCAAGACGAAAGCAGGTGTTTTGCTGGAGTTTGCCGATGTGCCGAAAGATATTGACTATGTGGTAGAACTTACAATTGACTAATTTTTAGCTAATTCTTCATAAAAGCAAGGGGAAACTATTCTGACATTGATAGTTTCCCCTTACTTTTGGCAAACAATTTGTTTATATAGATAGTGAGTAATAATTAAAATGAAAAGTATATGATGTCTTATTGGGTATTATTTATTGGAATTGCCGTAGTAAGTTGGCTGGTACAGATGAATTTGCAGAACAAGTTCAAGAAGTACTCCAAGATTCCTACCGGGAATGGCATGACAGGACGCGACGTAGCTTTAAAGATGTTGCATGACAATGGAATTTATGATGTACAGGTTACACATACACCGGGTCAGTTGACCGACCACTACAATCCCACTAATAAAACAGTGAATTTGAGTGAAGGGGTCTATGAAAGTAATAGTATAATGGCTGCTGCCGTAGCAGCCCATGAATGTGGACACGCTGTGCAGCATGCACGTATGTATGCCCCATTGAAAATGCGTAGTGCATTGGTTCCCGTTGTGAACTTTGCGTCTTCCATTATGACATGGGTTCTGTTGGGTGGTATCTTGATGATAAACACTTTCCCCCAATTATTGTGGGCGGGTATTATCCTGTTTGCTATGACTACACTGTTCAGCTTTATCACGCTGCCTGTGGAAATCAATGCAAGCAAGCGTGCACTAGTCTGGTTGAGTTCATCCGGCATTACTAATTCACGCAATCATGCACAGGCTGAAGATGCTCTTCGCTCTGCTGCTTATACGTATGTAGTTGCTGCGTTAGGTTCATTGGCTACGTTGGTTTACTACATCATGATTGCAATGGGTAGAAGAGACTAAGAGATGAAAAGAGGTGACGCGGATTTGCGCGACTTCTGACGTTAGAATATAAAAGAACGTCTCCATGGCATTTGTAAAAGCTATGGAGACGTTCTTTTTGTATAGGCTCTTATTTATTCGTAATATGTATATTCACGTTCTTCGTATAATACAGGTTTGTCATCAATGAATTTGATTCTCTTTTTCCAGTTACCATACTTGTCATTATAGAATTTATATACGAATTTTACAGGCGGTTCGTTGTTCACTGTTTCCGTGCCGGAAATAACTTCGCCACGGGTGCTGTATTGATAAGTATAATGACGCTCATTCCCGGGAGCGCCTATTTTCTCTTCCACCACTCTTCCACGGGCATTCCATATGCGTCTGACGGGCTCATATTCCATACCTTTGGCTTCTGCCGGAGCTACCTGCACTTCTTTGAACATCAGATTTCCATACGGATCATACTGGTTACGGATGTCGCTGTATTTTGAACCGTCTTTATTGAAACACAGTTCTGCTGTGCAGTTACCTTCTCCGTCATAGCGGAAAATGGTTTTGCGCTGCATTTCTCCATTGGCGTCCATCAATGCTTTGCTTTTTAATCTGCCCTCATCGTCGTGATACATTTGGTCGGTACTCTCTATCTTGCCAGTGGTTGATTTATGTATTTCTTTCTCGATATAGCCGTTAATATCGTATACATATTCAGTGCTGCCTTCCGGGACACCGGCATCCGAAAAATGACTGGCGGCTGTTATCCGCCCATCCTTGTCAAATTTGTGAATAAAGAAAGTTCCTTTCTTCTGTCCTCTGTTGATGATGTCCGGCCCATTGGGAAGTGCTATGTATGAGGTTTGATATACGGATTTTACTTTTCCCTGAAGTAACAGCTTCTTGCAGTCGGTATCATCCTGTCCGGCATACTCAATGTGGCGCATGACAATAAATTCGGGAGTAGCTCCATTATATTCCGTACGTTTTGTCCAGTTGCCATACATATCATAGGCGGTATCCACTCTTTTACTTCGCGGGGCATTATATCTTTCAAATACGCTTCCTTCCGAGTAAAGTTTCAATGGTATCGTATCTTTTTTGAGTAATTTCCGGTTACCGGGATTTCCATTTTTATTCAGTGTACTTTCTTCGATGACTTCTGTCACTTGTCCCAGGTCGTCATAGAAGATATTCACGCTTTCCTGATAGGATGTCACTTGTTGGTCTTTTATACGGACGCTGGTTCCTTTGTGGATTCTTTGTACCACTGATCCCGCTTCGTTGCGTATAATGGTGTCCATGCCTACAACCTTTCGTTCAGGCTTCAGGTGGTGCTTCCCGTTCCTTCTTCCAGATGAATCATAATAGTATTGATAGATATCTGTAATTCCGCCTTGCTTGATGGATGCTATGATCTCTTCTTTCACACGACCGTCTTTGTCATAAACATAAATGATTTTTTTATCGGCACTGCCATCCGGCTTTAATGAGTTCTCCGCTATTTTTCTTCCGTGACGGTTGTATCTCACGAAATGTATTTGGTCTACGATAGCGCCCGGTGTCCATGCGGTATCTTTTTGTACCGCCCGATGAACGGTTGTACGCGTGCTTTTGAATAGTGGAGCATCCTGCACCTTATTTTGTGCCGGTGCCGGTGTCGCTATCAGCGAAGCAACCGTGAAAAGAATACCTATTGCCCGCATCGGGTAAATAATAGTGTTGTTCGTCATATTAGTGAGTTTTACTGTTTTTGGGCTTCTTATGTCGCCCTTTGTTTTCAGAATTTGTATTACTTGTTTGGGAATTTATATTACTTGGGGTACAATATTGATGATTTTTTCAGATATATGCAAGCGTTGCTCGGAAATTTGCAGTAAATTTGCGCAATTAAAATTATAAACAGTAATATTATGGCAGCAAAACCAAGTATTCCTAAAGGAACTCGTGACTTTTCGCCGGTAGAGATGGCGAAGCGTAATTATATATTCAATACGATTCGTGACGTATATCATTTGTATGGATTCCAGCAGATTGAGACTCCTTCGATGGAGATGCTTTCTACGCTGATGGGAAAGTACGGTGATGAAGGGGATAAACTACTCTTTAAGATTCAGAATTCGGGAGATTACTTTTCCGGGATAACTGACGAAGAACTGTTGAGCCGCAATGCTGCCAAGTTGGCAAGTAAGTTTTGTGAGAAAGGGTTGCGTTATGACTTGACCGTACCTTTTGCGCGTTACGTGGTGATGCATCGTGATGAAATCACTTTCCCGTTCAAACGTTATCAGATCCAACCGGTGTGGCGTGCCGACCGTCCGCAGAAGGGACGTTACCGTGAATTTTATCAATGTGACGCAGATGTGGTAGGCAGTGATTCTTTGCTGAATGAAGTAGAGTTGATGCAGATTGTCGATACGGTGTTCAGCCGTTTCAATATCCGTGTGTGCATCAAGATTAATAACCGCAAGATTCTTTCCGGTATTGCCGAGATTATCGGCGAGTCGGAAAAGATTGTCGATATAACCGTTGCCATAGATAAACTGGATAAGATCGGTTTGGATAACGTAAATGCCGAGTTGAAAGATAAAGGCATCAGTGATGAGGCTATCGCCAAGTTGCAGCCGATTATCCTTCTTAGCGGAACGAATACGGAGAAACTGGCGACATTGAAGAATGTATTGTCTGCCAGTGAAGTGGGAATGAAAGGAGTGGAAGAAAGCGAATTCATTCTGAATACATTGGAAGCAATGGGACTGAAGAATGAAATCGAACTTGACCTGACTTTGGCTCGCGGACTGAACTACTATACAGGTGCTATTTTTGAAGTAAAAGCGCTGGATGTACAAATCGGTAGTATCACAGGTGGCGGCCGTTATGATAACCTGACCGGTGTATTCGGTATGGCAGGAGTATCGGGCGTCGGTATTTCTTTTGGTGCAGACCGTATCTTCGACGTATTGAATCAGCTCGACCTTTACCCGAAAGAAGCTGTGAACGGAACGGAAATCCTGTTTATCAACTTCGGTGAAAAGGAAGCTGCCTTCTCTATGGGAATCCTGGCTAAAGTACGCGCAGCCGGTATTCGTGCGGAGATTTTCCCGGATGCTGCCAAGATGAAGAAACAGATGAGCTATGCCAATGCGAAGAATATTCCGTTTGTAGCTATCGTAGGTGAAAACGAGATGAATGAGGGCAAAGTAATGCTGAAGAATATGGAGACGGGAGAACAGAACCTTGTTTCGGCAGAAGAATTGATTGCTGCTGTGAAGAAATAAGCGGAGATAATAGATAAATAAGGATATAATAAAAGGTGTCGTTGACTTTAGAATCAGCGACACCTTTCTTATTTTAGAGATTGTATCTTATTTTAAAGATGGTAAGTTTCGGAACGTTATAGATAAATTATAGCGGAATTGTCATCAGGACTACAAATGACGTTCCGGATACAACTCATTCCACCATTCGGGACGGTCTTGCAACCAACGTGCAAACCAGGCCATGATGGAATTATGCCATTTGATACGTTTATCGTAATCAGAAATGAAATGGTTTTCACCATCTACTGTGATAAACTCTACCGTCTTACCTAATATCTTCAGCGCATTGAAAAGCTGGATACTTTCCCCGATAGGTACATTTGTATCAACAGTTCCATGCAGTAATAACAACGGAGTGTTAATCTTGTCGGCATTGAACAGAGAACCTTGCTTGGTGAACAGTTCCGGATTCTTCCAGGGATAGCTGTCGGCAGCCGCAATCGCATTGTATGAATATCCCCAGTAACCTTCTCCCCAATAACTGGTCACGTCACTGATTCCTGCGTGAGATACGGCGGCAGCGAAGATATCGGTTTGAGTCTGCAAGTATTGAGTCATGAATCCACCGTAAGAAGCACCGATACATCCGATTCGTTTCGCGTCCACAAACGAGTGTTCTTTGCAGAACTGTTTCGTTCCTTCGATAATATCATCGGCAGTACGTTTTCCCCAGGCATTGACGTGGCGTGCGGAAAACTCTTGTCCGAAGCCGATAGTACCGCTAGGCTGAATGACATATACTACATAATCACGTGAAGCGAACAGTTGTGCGCAATATGGATTTCCGATACCGCGTGTCGTAGGAGTGGTTCCACCATAATAATAGACAATCATAGGATACTTCTTGTTCGGGTCGAAGTCGGGTGGAAGACACACTTTTCCGGTGATAACCGTTCCGTCTGAAGCAGTGAAGTTCCAAGGCTCTGTTTTGCCTAATTCTATTTTATCCAAAATCGGTTTCATCGGGTCGGACAGCAGACGGGAAGTCTTTTTCTTTATATCGTACAGATAGGCAGCCCCTGAACTTGTATCCGACTGACCGATATAGGCGGCAATAGCCGGATTATATTCTGATAAGCTGAAAGCACTGATAACGTCTTCTTCCAGGTTCAATTTCTCGAAGTTTCCGTTTTTCGGAGAATAGCGGTAGATGTTCTTGCAGTCGCCGTCATCCGTGTTGAAGTAGATGCATCCGTCACCGCGATTCCATTGAAGCGGACTTACGGTAGGGTTGAAATCTTTGGTTATCGGCTGAATTTTGCGGGTAGCCAAGTCCATGATAAAGGCTTGCGTATCGAAATCATTAGCTATGGGATGATTGCCGCAATTCTTGCCGATGCCGCCGAATGCTTCGGGACTTGCGGTCAGTAACAACTGTGTTCCATCTGGTGAATAACTGGCACCGCCCAGGAATCTTTCGTTTTGGAAGAGAGTATCTACTTTCAGAGTCTCTAAATCTACGATATAGAGAGAAGACAGGGAGAAAGGACGCTGGGTGATATTTTCTTTGGAAGTGCTGTATATCATATACTTTCCGTCAGGAGAAATATCCTGTAAGTAAGTACTGTGATTGCCATAAGTCAGCCGTTCGGAAACTCCGTTGGCTATGTCGTACTTAGCCAGGAAACTGCGTCCACGGGTATTAGGAATACGGTCTGCCGGACTTACAATACGGCGGAGAGCACCTTCTTCCTTTTCCCCTTCTTCCCTGGGGTAGTAAATGAGGAAGTCTTCATTGGGCGACCAGGTGAAACCTTGTTCGGGTATTCCTTTTAAAATCACTTCTTCTTGAAGGGTGGCGGGATTGAGGGCAATTACGTCATTTCCGCTTAGTGCCGTAACTGTATAATACAACTTGTCGCTTTTCGGCATCCATCGCATGCCGTCTCTTGCGTTGTCCAAAAGAACCTTTCCGGTTTTTAAGTCGCTGAGTTTGCAATACGTGCGTGAACGTTTGGCGGAATGATTATCCCAATAGCGGGTTAATAAATACTTCCCGCTGGGAGAAACGGCGACAGAGATTGTCCGGTTTCCATACACTGTATTGTCGAGTGAGAAGCGTTGCTTGGCATCGGGAGTAAGCGTGCAGGCGATTTCCTTGAATTTATCGTCTTTAATCAATTCACATTTCAAGGTAGGGGCTGCTTTGTCTTCCGAAGTGGAAAGCAGTTTGAAAGTAATTTCATAATCGCGTTCCGGCTCCATAGTGATGGATATTTCGCGGGATGAGGCGGAAGTTATGCTGTCTTCGGCGGCGTCTTTCGTCTGTTTGGAAACTCCGTCGATAAACATTTCCCAACGGACGGGAGAAGTTACTTTCAGTTTTCCTTTCAGGAAACGTTCTGCACGTATTTGTGTTTTAAACAAGTAGAGCTTGTTGTTTTGCCCTGCTTTTTCAAAACTTAGATAGCCTGCCGTATCGACAGTCAATGTTTGCATCTGTGCGTCCGGTAAGTCCAGTACTACCGGAGTTTTGAGCAACATCTTTACAGAATGTTTTTCTCCTTTCGGGTTAATGCTGTCGTTCATGATAGGGGTACGGATTTCGATAGCATTTCTTACTTTGTACTCTGTCAGTTTCTCTTGTGCCTGTGCTTGCAAAGCAAGCCCGGTCGCCAGAAAAATGGTAAAGACCATTCTTTTCTTTTTCATGTGTTGTAAATTAATAAAGAGGTTAATAATAGATTCGGACAAATGTAAGGATTCTGATTTTAGCATACAACTAAATAGCTTCCTTTTTAGTATTCTATTTGATTTAGTATTCCATTGAGATAAGCAATGGCTACTCCGTAATTCGTCATGGGAATATGCTGCTCCCGTGCACGGTCGATGCGGCTGAGTACATACTTGCGGTTGAACATACATGCTCCGCAATGGATAACTAAAGAGTAAGGAGTCAGGTCTTGGGGGAAATCCGTTCCGCTAACTATGTCGATTTGCAGTTTCTCACCGATTCTTTTTCGTAATAAATGCGGAAGTTTCACTCTTCCTATATCTTCGGAAAGGGGAGCGTGCGTACAAGCTTCCGCTATCAGTACGCGTGACGATTCCGTCAGGCTTTCAATAGCGGCAGCACTTTCTACATAATAATGAATATCCCCCTTGTATCCGGCAAAGAGAACCGAGAAAGAAGTCAGTTTACTTTCGTCCGGTTTCTGTTCATAGACAGTTTTAAAGACTTGTGAATCAGTGATGATTAACTTCGGCGGGCGGGCGAGAGCCTGCAAGGTTTCCGATAGTTTGTCGGTGGTACAAGTCGTTACAAGACATTTTTTATCCAATAGTTCACGGATAGTCTGCACTTGGGGCAGGATAAGCCTGCCTTTAGGCGCCTGAATATCCTGCGGCATGACTAGCAATACGAGGTCATTCTCTGCGACAAGTGCTCCGGTGATACTCTGCTGGCCGAAGTCCGAAGGAAGTTTTTCAAGAATCGCTTGTCGGATTTCTTCGATTCCTGTCCCTTTTTTCGCGCTGACAAGCAACGGGCGCTGGTTATATTGCAGTTCAATACGTGCAGCCAATGCATCAATATTTTTACGTATATCAATTTTGTTCAGTATGAGGATGACGGGAATATTCTTCTCTTTCAGTTGCTTCAATATTTCGTGCTCCGGTTGCTCGAACATTTCAGTTTCCGGTTGCTCCGGTTTTTTGTTTTCACAAGAGAACGAGTCATCTTCACAAAGCAACAAGGCTATGTCCGTTTTCTCAATCGCTTTCAATGTCCGGGCGATACGCATTTCTCCAAGTTCCCCCTCGTCGTCGAATCCCGGAGTATCCATAAAAAGACAAGCCCCGATGCCGTGAACTTCCATTGCTTTGGAAACAAGGTCGGTCGTTGTCCCGGGCGTATTCGAGACGATGGCGGTATCCTGTCCTGTCAGCGCATTGATAAGAGAAGACTTGCCGCTGTTCCGTCTACCGAAAAGGGCTATGTGAAGTCTGTTGGCATTTGGGGTATCTGTTAGGCTCATATTCTTTCTATATTTTAATTAGTCTCTATCCGCATGGAAATTTGGCAGGGCACCTTGCCCTAAAACCTAAAGTCTCTTTTGCCTTCAGCGATGGCTTTAAGATTCCGGATGGCTATTTCTCTGATTTTAGGGTTAGGGATTCGTTCCGTTTCATTCAGAATAAGTTCCAAACCCTTTCGGCGCGTATCTTCCGAAGCATAATCTTCCAGGTATTCTTTCAAAGTCATTAAGGCATTCGGAGCGCAGCAATTGGCTATCTGACCGGATTTGACTAAGGACATAAACCGGTCGCCCGTTCTTCCTTCCCGATAACAGGCTGTGCAGAAACTGGGTATATAGCCAAGTTCGAGCAACCAGTTGACTACCTCGTCCAATGTCCGTGTATCACTTACATCGAACTGGGCGGAATTATTATCAGGCAATTCTTTTTCCGCATATCCGCCCACACTGGTACGCGAACCGCCACTGATTTGCGAAATACCCAGTTCGAGCACTTTCTTCCGGGATTCCTGTGACTCACGGGTGGAAATAATCATTCCCGTATAAGGAACCGCAATGCGGATTACGGCTACAATCTTGCTGAATATCTCATCGGAGATAGCATCCGGGAAATCTCCCGCGTCAATATCATCTGCCGAGCAAATGCGCGGAACGCTAATCGTATGAGGGCCTACACCGAACCGGGCTTCCAGATGCTCGGCGTGCATCAACAAGCCTGTAAAGTCATACCGATACGTATTCAGACCGAAAAGAACGCCTATTCCTACATCATCAATTCCCCCTTCCATGGCACGATCCATCGCTTCGGTATGATAAGCGTAGTTGCTTTTCGGGCCGGTGGGGTGGAGATTTTCGTAGTTTTCTTTGTGGTAGGTTTCCTGAAATAAGATATACGTGCCGATACCCGCTTCTTTCAGGCGGCGATAGTTCTCTACCGTAGTGGCGGCGATGTTGACGTTTACCCGCCTGATTGCGCCGTTCTTGTGCTTGATGCTGTAAATTGTCCGGATAGACTCAAGGATATACTCTATCGGATTCAGTGACGGATGCTCTCCTGCTTCGAGAGCCAGACGTTTATGTCCCATATCCTGCAAGGCAATCACTTCCCTTCGGATTTCTTCCTGCGTCAGTTTCTTGCGTGCGATAGTCTTGTTTTTGGCATGATACGGGCAATATATACAACCGTTTACGCAATAATTCGACAAATAAAGCGGTGCGAACATCACGATGCGGTTGCCGTAAAACTTTTGTTTGATTTCTTTGGCGAGATGAAAGATACGTTCTATCAGGTCAGGTTGGTTACATTCCAGCAGGACGGCTGCCTCACGGTGGGTCAATCCCTTGCACAGGGCAGCTTTTTCGATAAGTTGTTCAATCAGTGCACGGTTATCCTTGTTGTTTTGTGCGTATTCCAGTGTATTCAGAATCTCCTCGTGGTGGATAAACTCTTCCGCTTTTGATGAATCTGCTTGGTATATCATAATTCTGTTGTATTAAAGTCACCTCTTTCGGTGGAAATCTCGTAGCCGATGGCGTGCAGTTGCTTTTGTAGCGTGGCCAGTCCTTCGGCGGATTCTGCTCCGAGTGAAGCCTTGTCATTGTATAATTCATATTTCTTCCGTTCTTCGCGGGGGGACAGATTGGGCATGACTACATTCGCTCCTGCCAATATTCCCCGTTCCCTGCCGTCAGGAGTCAACGTTGCCAAAGCCGTTGTTGCCGGAATCAATGCGGTCGGATGCATCAGGCGGAAGATGGATAATAAAAGAAGGGTCTGCTCCACCGTGCCGGCGGGATATCCGGCAAAAGGCGTGTCATGGTGGGGTAGGAAAGGGCCGATGCCAATCATTTCAGGGCGGAGCCTTTCTATAAACCGGATATCTTCGATGATATGCTCTACCGTTTGTCCGGGGCTGCCGACCATGATTCCTGTTCCCGTCTGATAACCGATGTCCTTTAAATCCTGCAAGCATTGCAAACGCCGTTTGCCGGACATTTCTGCCGGGTGCAGTTGCCCGTAATGCTGTTCGTTGTAGGTTTCGTGACGGAGCAAATAGCGGTTGGCGCCTGCCCGGAAGAAACGTTCATACACATCGCGCGGCTTTTCACCAAGTGACAGGGTGATGGCGCAATCCGGATAATTCTGACGGATGGCGGAGACTGTTTTTTCTATCCGGTCGTCCGTCAAGGCAGGGTCTTCCCCACCTTGCAGTACAAAAGTACGGAATCCCAGGTCATAACCTTGCTTACAGCAATCCAGGATACTTTCCACGGTCAACCGGTAACGCTCGATATTCGGGTTTCCTTTTCGGATACCGCAATAATAACAGTTATTCCGGCAGCAGTTGCTGACCTCAATCAGGCCACGGATATAAATCTTGTTTCCGAAGTGGAGCAGACTTACTTCCCGTGCCTGCCGGTTGATGGTTCGCAGGGTTTCTGCGTCACATTCAGTCAACAGTTGCCGGAGTTCTTCCTGCCGGAGTGTTCTTTCCTTCCGTAATTTATCTATCCATTGTTTCATAGCTCTCTTTCCGTTTGAGAAGCTCCTGTGCCAGTTGGCGACGTCCTGAAACAATGTCATTGTGCGTACTCGGCCCGGTGATACATCCACCTTCGCAAGCCATCACTTCGATAAACTGTCCGGCAGCTTTTCCTGTCTTGGCACAAGCACGTAGCAGAGCTATATTCTTCTTGTTAATGTCCGATACCTGTATCGCATTAATTTTCTCCGCTTCCTCTTTCAGATAAGCCTTGACCGCTCCCATCACGCCGCCTGCCTGGGCAAAACCGTGTGCTTCGCGAACGGAAGTATGCAATACGGAAAACTCCTGCATCTGTTCCAACTGAATATCCAGTCCGTCGAGGATAGAACCCACTTCTTCAAACGTCAGAATGTAGTCCACGGCTTCATCGCGGCGTACTTCCTTGCGTTTAGCCACGCAAGGGCCGACGAATACGATTTTTGCGTCCGGATGTTTCTCTTTGGCAATCCGTGCCGCATAATACATTGGTGAACCGGTGGTGGATACATAAGGTTTCATACCCGGAATATGTTTCTCTACCAATTCTATATAAGAAGGGCAACAGGAAGTAGTCATGAAACTCTGTCCCTCTTCCAGTTTCTCCAGTAATTCATGGGCTTCGTTGCTGGTAGTCGCCATGGCGCCTTCGGCCACCTCGATTACATCGGTGAATCCTATTTCCTTGAAAGCGCCATATACCTGTCCGATGGAAGTCTTGAACTGTCCGAGAATGGACGGAGCAATGATGGCAACCATCTTTTCTCCTTTCCGAATCCGTTGCAATACATCGAAAGTTTGTGAAATCTCGAAGATAGCACCGAACGGACAGGCATTCATACACTTACCGCAATAGATACATTTGCTTTCGTCGATATGTTCTATGCCATGTTCATCTTTACTGATAGCCTTTACCGGACAAGCTTCCTCGCAAGGCACAGGAATATACACAATAGCATGATAAGGACAGCTCTTGTGACAAATGCCGCAACTGATACATGTGTCATGGTCAATCATGGCCTGACCGTTTTTCTTGAAACGTATCGCATCCTTCGGACAGTTCATGTAGCAACTGCGGGCTACACAGCCGCGGCAAAGGTTCGTTATTTCATAATTGATTTGTACGCAGGAAGAACATGCTTCGTCAATGACGCACATGATATTCTCCTTTTCCGGTTCGGGACGACTCAACGCCATGCGTGCGTAATCGGAAAGCGGGGTCACTTCATCGTGTTCGTCTGTCATATCCAGTCCCATCAGCGGAAAAGTCTTGTATCTCCACACCGCCCGTTCTTTGTGTACGCAGCAACGTCCCAACGGTTTTGATTTCCGCGGACTCAGCTCAATCGGGAGTCGGTCTATCTTTTCTACCAACTGGTCGTTTTTCCAGAGTCTGACAAGGTCAGCCAGCAATTTGTGCCGGACAATCATAATATTATTCGTAAATGCCATATTGTAATAAAGAGGTTGTTAGTTAGCCGGTGCAAAGATACGAACAGAATTTCAATATTTAAGTCTTTTGTAACATTCTTGTCATTTTTTTGTAGCCCCCGTGCGTTATCTTTGTAGTAGACAAAAAAAGGAGAGGAGACAGAGGTATGAGTAGCAGTATTTTAGAACAACGCAGCCGGTTTGCAATGATTGGCGCGCTGATGGTTATTATCAGCTTGATGTTTTTATTCTATATGGGAAGTTCACTGGTTAGTTCGACCAAGAAATACCTGGAACAAATACAGGGGATAGAGATTACCTGTATCGACATAGACGAATAAAAGATAGAAAACAGGAAAAGGTGTGGTATTCCGGTGAAAACTATGAAATCATGCAGTCACTGAATGCCGCTCCGCTTTGGAAATATATGGCTAACCTATAATCTTTAATCATCATCATATGAAACTGTATTGTTGATTATCAATCGTTTGCAGTTTCCTTTCGTTTCTAATAATGGAAACTCTCGTATCTCTACGAGGGAACGCCCGTTTCCCTACGGGGATACAGTCGTATCTCTACGAGGAAACTGGCGTTTCCCTATGGGGAAACGGACACTCATCTTATAGGATATAATTCTTTATCTTGTATCTACAGATTATTCTATCTGTTGTTCCAGATAGTATCGAATCGTTTATCAGTCATTATTATGTTGTTTCTTATGTATTAATACCTGATTCCTCAACTATTAATGTTTGGGATGTAGGGTGTTAATACTTGACGGGATAACTGTTAATACTTTGAACATCAGATATTAATGGCTTGAAGTACGTGTAGGCAGGTATGAGGGTAAATTTTACTATCAGGGTGCTCTCATAGGGTGCTCTCATAGCTGAAATGCTGATGGATAAAGGTTTTGAGACGATTTATGAGAGTATGAGGGCAAAAACGATGAAAACTTTTTTGTGGAGATGGTGATAATAATGATTATAACACTTCTTTTATGTAATCTGATTGTTTGAATTTTATTCTAATACAAAAACAATAGTCTCATTTACCGGAGCCCAGTCATAAATGAATTTGGCGTGGGAAGTTGCATTTCGTACACACATATGAGAGCGTGGAGTTGTTCCTAATGACGGACTGTATTCTATCAGCGTCTTGCGGGGAGCATTGACAGGTACTCCATGAATATAGGCTCCATCCGTGAAACGGCTGGCATAAGGCGCATAACCGCCTGTCTCTTTCGAACCGTCTTTGAGAAATACCATTTTGGCCTTCTTTTCCTGTAATACAAACATACCTAAAGGAGTTTCCTGCGCATATGGCGGAAGGTGGCGTCCGGTAGTGGAGGGATTCATGCTGCGCACTATCCATTCCCCTTTTCCACTACGTTCAAGAGAGGTGATATTCTGATTGTGCCGGTCTACGAAAACAGCTTTGTTGAATACAATCGTATCTCCGATAACTTTCACATATTTCTTGGGAATCATCCACTCGTCCCCCGTGAATATCGGCTCCGCTTTGACAAACTTTTCTCCGTCTTCTATAAAACGGGTCAGTTCACCGTCCTGACCGTAACGCTCGGCTACTAATGTGTCAGTGAGCAGATAGAGTGGGACAGATTGATACCGCTCCACTCCGAGAGTGTCTGCCACTCGTCCGTAAGCATTTCTCTTGAAACTCCTTACAAGGGGAGCTTCCCCGTTCCTGTTCTTATAGTTCTGAAGGATAGCCCATGTAGTGGGTTGTAGCTGTATATTCTCAAGCAAGGCCAACCGTTCTTTTATTTTATCCCATTGAAACTGTCGGGTAGTATCTTTATAAGGATAGGTATCATCCAGTGTATATTTGTCATAGAGTAAATCTTTGGTGAGTTGTATCTGTTCCCCTGTCAGCTTTTTAACGACAGGTTTAACGGCGGTTTCAGTAATCGTGTCCTGTATTAATGAATCCGATGGCTGGATTTCGGCAGACGAAACCTCTCCTGTACGCGAATTGCAGGAGCAGAAGATGCAAGAGGCGATAAGTATGCCGGATGCTATTTTATTCATATTATTAGTACAATGCATTAAATGGTCTGTTTACGAATATACGTCATTATAAGGAATAAACCTTTTATTTTGTTTAAAAAGTATGGAACAAATATACTTTTTTGCCAGATGGTATGGGTTGTCAGTCATTTTGTCAGTCAATTTCTGACAAAGAATCATTTATCTACTTTGGCACGCTTTTCGCAATGTCTTTAGCGTTCCGCCTGAGAAAGACGGATAGTATCTACTATTAAATGTATAACTAAAATATAAAAAAAGTAACTATGAACATTAAACCATTAGCAGACAGAGTGCTTATTCTCCCTGCACCTGCAGAAGAAAAAACAATTGGTGGTATCATTATTCCTGATACAGCAAAAGAAAAACCTTTGAAGGGTGAAGTTGTGGCAGTAGGTCACGGTACGAAAGATGAAGAAATGGTATTGAAAGTAGGCGATACGGTTCTTTATGGCAAATATGCCGGAACAGAACTTGACGTTGAAGGTACTAAATATCTTATCATGCGTCAGAGCGATGTTCTCGCTGTTTTGGGTTAATTAATAATAGTAAATCATAAATCTTTAAATAGTAAATAAAGAGATGGCAAAAGAAATATTATTCAATATCGACGCCCGCGACCAATTGAAAAAAGGTGTTGATGCTTTGGCAAATGCAGTAAAAGTAACGCTTGGCCCGAAAGGACGTAACGTTATCATCGAGAAGAAATTTGGTGCGCCTCACATCACCAAAGACGGTGTGACAGTAGCAAAAGAAATCGAATTGGCAGACGCTTATCAGAATACCGGTGCGCAGTTGGTAAAGGAAGTTGCTTCCAAGACAGGTGACGATGCCGGTGACGGTACAACTACCGCAACCGTTCTCGCTCAGGCTATCGTAGCTGAAGGTTTGAAGAACGTAACTGCCGGTGCAAGCCCGATGGATATCAAACGTGGTATCGACAAGGCCGTTGCCAAAGTAGTAGAATCAATCAAATCACAAGCTGAGACTGTAGGTGACAACTATGACAAAATCGAACAGGTTGCTACCATATCTGCAAACAATGATCCGGTAATCGGTAAATTGATTGCTGACGCTATGCGTAAAGTTTCCAAAGACGGTGTTATCACTATCGAAGAAGCGAAAGGTACTGACACTACTATCGGTGTAGTGGAAGGTATGCAGTTCGACCGTGGTTATCTGTCGGCTTACTTCGTGACTAATACGGAAAAGATGGAATGTGAGATGGAGAAACCTTACATCCTGATCTACGACAAGAAGATTTCTAACCTGAAAGATTTCTTGCCTATCCTCGAACCGGCTGTACAGACTGGTCGTCCTCTGTTGGTAATCGCAGAAGATGTAGATAGCGAAGCGTTGACTACACTGGTAGTAAACCGTCTGCGTTCTCAGTTGAAGATTTGTGCTGTGAAAGCTCCGGGCTTCGGCGACCGTCGTAAAGAAATGCTTGAAGATATCGCTATCCTGACAGGTGGTGTTGTTATCAGCGAAGAAAAAGGCCTGAAACTGGAACAAGCTACTATCGAAATGTTGGGTACTGCTGACAAGGTAACTGTTTCTAAGGATAATACTACTATCGTAAACGGTGCCGGCAACAAGGATAGCATCAAAGAACGTTGCGAGCAAATCAAGGCTCAAATCGTTGCAACCAAGTCTGACTATGACCGTGAGAAATTGCAGGAACGTCTGGCTAAATTGTCAGGTGGTGTAGCTGTTCTTTACGTAGGTGCTGCTTCTGAAGTGGAAATGAAAGAAAAGAAAGACCGCGTAGACGATGCATTGCGTGCAACTCGTGCCGCTATCGAAGAGGGTATCATCCCGGGTGGTGGTGTAGCTTACATCCGTGCTATCGACAGCATCGAAGGTATGAAGGGTGACAATGCCGACGAAACAACCGGTATTGGTATCATCAAACGTGCCATCGAAGAACCGCTTCGCGAGATTGTAGCCAACGCTGGTAAAGAAGGTGCAGTAGTTGTTCAGAAAGTACGTGAAGGAAAAGGTGATTTCGGTTACAATGCCCGCACGGACGTTTACGAAAACTTGCACGCTGCTGGTGTAGTAGACCCTGCTAAGGTTGCCCGTGTAGCTTTGGAAAATGCAGCTTCTATCGCTGGTATGTTCCTGACTACTGAATGTGTGATCGTAGAAAAGAAGGAAGACAAACCTGAAATGCCGATGGGCGCTCCCGGAATGGGAGGTATGGGCGGAATGATGTAATTCCGGTTTCCTTTGAATGAATATAAGAGTCGCTTTCGGATTTCCGGAAGCGACTCTTTTTGTTATTTACTGCTCTGAATCTTTAAAGATTCTCTCTGCAATCCATCTATTCTGTAAGTAAGTGTTTTCAAAACATCTTCGCTTTTTATTTTGTTTGTTTTTCTACTTGTATTCTTGATGCCAAGAATACTTCGTATATTTAGATTCAAATTTATTAATAAAAAGTGAGATGTTGAAAGTATTAACATTTATGAAGCAAGTAGCCAACGGGTTACAGGTGGAGGGAAACTTTGGTACTGCGCACGTCTATCGTAGCAGTCTGAATGCCATCATTGCTTATCGTGGGAAAAGCGACTTTGTCTTTAGTGAAGTGACTTCGGAGTGGTTGAAGGGATTCGAAGTTCATCTTCGTTGTCGTGGGTGTAGTTGGAATACGGTTTCCACCTATATGCGTACCTTCCGTGCAGTTTACAATCGTGCGGTCAATCTTCGGAAAGCTCCTTATATTCCGTATCTGTTTCGTTCCGTTTACACCGGGACACGTGCCGAGCATAAACGTGCCCTGAATGATGATGACATGAAGAAGGTTTTTGTTAATTTGTCCCGGAAAGCGGGAGTTTCATTGTCTGTGCGTCAGGCTCAAGAGTTGTTCATTCTGATGTTTCTGCTTCGTGGTATGCCGTTTGTCGACCTTGCTTATTTGCGTAAAAGTGATTTGCGTGATAATGTGATAACGTATCGCAGGCGTAAAACAGGGCGTTCTTTGTCGGTGACATTGACTCCGGAAGCAATGATTCTGATAAAGAAATACATGAACCGTGACTCTTCTTCACCTTATTTGTTTTCGTTTTTGAAAAGTCGTGAAGGAACTAAGGAAGCCTATCGTGAATATCAGTTGGCATTGCGCAGCTTTAACCAGCGATTGATGTTATTGGGAGAATTATTGGGATTGGGAGATAAACTAAGCTCATACACCGCCCGCCACACTTGGGCTACGACAGCTTATTATTGTGAAATCCATCCGGGTATTATCTCCGAAGCGATGGGACATTCATCTATCACGGTGACCGAGACTTACCTGAAGCCTTTTCAGGATAAGAAAATAGATGAAGCAAATAAACAAGTACTTGATTTTGTGAAACGTGCTGTTGGTGGTGTAAATGCCTGAAAACTATTCTGTTACTTCGTAGGTAACGGGAATAAATTCCGGTGCAAATATGAGCATATTTCTTAAAACAACCAAACGAAATCACACATTTTTTCTAATAAACTACACAAAACAAGAACGAGACAGTTAAAACACGCGGATTCTTTGTATTAGGGCTTTGTTAACTTCTAAATTTTGCAATAGATTTCCCTCCCCTCTGCCGCTTGTCAGAAGCAGGGGTAAAAAAGTTTCATCACCTATCGTATCTTTTTTCAGTATTGACTACTCCAAAAGAGCAGGACAAAGGTTTTCCCGTTACCTACGAAGTAACGGGCTGTCTATTATTGAAACTTAGTGTTTAATAATATATTATTAATGTAATTTTTAAGTAGTTATGAAAAGAAAATTTGTAAAAGTGATGTTCTTCGGGGCGCTGGCACTTTCTACTGTCACCTATGTAGGTTGTAAGGACTACGATGATGACATCGACAATCTGCAAACACAGATTGACGCGAATAAAGCTAGTATTGCTGATTTACAAGCTAAAGTGAATGATGGTAAATGGGTGAAGGATGTTGTAAAGATTGAAGGTGGTTTCAGAATAACCTTTAATAATGAAGACTCTTATGACATCGTAAATGGAAAAAATGGTACTAGTCCTAAAGTTGAAATTAAGGATGGCTATTGGTATATTGATGGTGTAAAGCAAATTGAAGCTACTGGTCCGCAAGGTCCCGCTGGTCCTACTGGCCCGCAAGGTCCTGTTGGCCCTGATGGTTCACAAGGTCCTGTTGGTCCTGCTGGTGCTGATGGTAAATCACCCTATATTGGAACCGATGGTTTTTGGTATTTCTATCAACCTAAACATGACGATGCTATTAAAGAAGGTGATAAAACCGGATGGGTACAAGGTCCTGCTTCAGAAACTAGCATTTATGTAGTGAAGAGCCAAGATAAACCATGTTGGACTTTACATGTACGTAATGATAAAGATGAATGGCAGGAAGTTGTATTGCCCACTGCTGATAATTTGACGAGTATCAAAGGTGTGAATATTGAAGACGGACAAATTTTTACTGACGGAACAAAAGAAGTTAGCCTGTATTATGGTATTGCAAAAGACAAGGTTAAATTCGGCAACCCGGAAATTGAATATCCAAAAGATTATTTATTTACCAGTAGCGATGCTGTAATCAATGCAATGGTAAACCCAGTAGATATTGATATTGAACAGTATACAGTAACATTGGAAGATTCGCATGGAAATACTTGCTTTGTATTGTCATCACCTGCAAAGAATATGTCATCTGAACCATTGAAGACTCGTGCAGAACAATGGAACAAAGGTATTTATGATTTTGCTATTGCTTTTGCAAATGTTGATGCTGAAACTATTAAAAAAGGTGAGGATGTTGCTTATGCATTGTCTACCAAAAATGCATGGGGAAAAACAATTCTATCTGATTATGATGTGAAGATTAAAGCCATTAAAGTCGACAATAATGCTCCTGATTTAATGGGTACATCATATGCTAATGCTAAGGATATCGATATTAATGAAGAGTGCATATTGGATGATCTTGTTCAAAGTGAAAATATATTTGCTGCTGATGGTAAGAGAAAAGGTTATGGTGAAACAAATTTGGGAAAAGTCTTTGCTCACTATTATACAATACCTAAGGATGCGAAAAATGTAACTCTAAAAGAGGTGGATGGGAAGACAGTTATTATTTCTTCTGCGCCACAGACTGTGAAAGTTACTCTTAATTATCTGAAAGTTGATGGTAATCCTGGTAAGAAAGAGTTTAGTTTGAACTTTAAGACTCTTGCGCAAAGTGTATCTTTGAATATGAATTGGGTTGTTGGTGCGAAGAACGCTGATTCTAAGGTTGCTTTGCCTAGTGATATACTGAAATTATTGAAAGATACGAAGTATTCGATAGCTTATGCTTCTACTAAAGATGTAAAACTTACTGGTACTGCTACGGCGGCAGATGGTAATATTAGCTTTACTAACGATAAAGTGGAAGTTAATGGTAAGGTTGTATCTTATAAAAACGGTAGTGTTAAACTTGCATTGACAGATAATGGCAAGACTGGTGATGAAAAAGTATATTATCTAACTCCAACATTTAATGAAGCTTTAGTTACCGCTACTTCTCATAAGATTGATTTGGTAGTTTATTATGAGGATGGAGAGGCTGCTACTGGTACGGATATTGCTAAGATAATTACAGTAAATCTGAACATCACTCAGGATGATAATACTATTAATGTATTCAAGCCGCTTAAGTCGTTCTTTGATGCTGATTTCAAGAATGCTACTGCTTATGGTACGACATCTGCGAGTGAGACAACTATCTCTTATAATTTGTACACTCTCTTTGAAACAATTGACGCAGACGTTAAAAATAATATAGAGTTTACTTTATACAAACCTGAAAAGGGTGACAAGGATGGTAAAGAATGGACTGCTGGTACAAATAAAGGTGATATTTCAGTAGATAAATCTGAGATTGATAAAGCAAGACCCGTAATTGCTACCTATACTCCGTTTGGTAATGAGCAGCTTGCCAAAATAGAGAAGAAGTTTAATCTTACTTTTGCTTCGCAAATTGTAGGGCCTAAGACTAATGTATTTACTGATAAAGGATATTACCTTTCTATGGCCAAACAGACATTTGATATCAATATCAAGAATTTCCAATGGAAAGATTATCTTGGTAAAGAAATTCAATTGGATGATACAAGGATAGCTAGTGCAATATTGTCTTTGAGTGATGAAGCTAAGAACTATATTGAATTGAGCTCTACAGAATTCCCTACAGTAGACTCCGATGTTGACCCACTAGCTAAAAAAGGCATTGTAAAAGTATCGTTGATTGTTAATAATACTACTAATATTGAAACAACAACGCCAGGTAGTGAAAGTTATATCCTTATAACAGTGAAAGATATTTGGGGAAAAACTACTACTGCCAAGATTGCTGTTCCTATCAAGAACAAGGCTGACGAAGACGCTGATAATGCTAAAGAATAAGCTTTGAAAAACTCTTCACTCAATTGTGAAGATTATATAGGGGATGACAGATAAATAAATGATACTTGTGAAAGTGTTCTTTATCATTTGTCTTCCTCTTTGATAGGGGATACCTCCCTTATTTCCCACAGGTATCCCTTTTTTTGTCTCGAAGCATCTTCTTTCTTGCGCTAGAAACAATTTGCTAGTCCCTTATTTCCCTATAGATAAGGAGATGTTTTTGAGAATATAGAAATCCCGGGCTTGCGAAAGTCCGGGATTTTATATTCTATTTATCCGGTTGGATATGCTGAAAGTTCTCATCGTACAGTCCAATAAGTAAACTTTGTCCTTTATCATCCACTTTTAGCCCACCATACATGGCATTCTGATACAGAGTATCCTGTCCCTCTTCAAAGAAGAAGGATTCGGCACCGAGAAATATCCGATTATTTACTATTTTGTATTTGATAGCTATCTCATTATCATTCAAAGGTGTCAGAGTATTCTGCAATCGTATAAGTTGACCTACCTGATTACTGTCCGTTTGGAGTATAGCATAACCGCGTGTGGCAGTCTGCTCATCTATAAAGTCTGACGAAGATGAGTTTATTTCGTAGTTGAGTCTCATGTAGTCCCCTTGCATGAGAGAACGAGGGTCAACGGGAGCTAAGTGTAATAACACTAATTGTCCATCCTTCAAAGTCTGTTCTTTCTTGAAAACTGACCAGTTGAAATATCCCAGTAACAATAGAAGATTTGCAATAATCAATATCCGGCTATATTTTTTCATGTCTTATTCTTTTTTGAGTGAAGAAATACCAGGCTGCAATGAATGCGATTCCAATAATGAATAACGTGATAGACTTAATGAGTAAGCTTATATTCAAATCATAGTAGTATTTGGAAACAGCATAGATAAAGAGAAGGAGTGAGGCTGCACACTCTGCTTTATAGCCATAATGGAAACATATCAGAATTAACAATAAGCTACCGGATAAATAAGGGGCAAATACAGTGGGCAGACAGATAACGATACAAAGAATATAGATGCCGGCCTGATGTACCGGATTATCCACTTGCATGACTTTCGTAATCCGTTGAACCATGATAAGAAGTCCTATCCATATAAATACAGACAGAATGCACGATATAATCCAATAATTCATATCCTGTGTCAGATAATTAATTGACAACCCACTCATTAAAACAAGACAAGAGACGAACAGCCCGTAGTGGAATGGCATATATTTGGAAAAATTATTTCCTAGCCGGGCAAGCAGTTTTACTTCGAAAAGATTGGTGAACAGGAATACTGCCATTACAGGAACTACTGCAATTTGCAGAGGATAGGAAGAAGAAAATATATGAGTTATTTCTCCAAATAAGGATATGATAAACGCAATCACTGAAAGAAAGGGTAGGATGAAACCTTTCGACAGGCAGAAGGTGAGCATACTGATTCCTATAAGTGCAATGAAAAGTATGTTCATATTATAATTAAGCCCAAAGCCAACCAATACGCATCCTGCAATATATAAAGTGATATTCATTGCATCCAGGAAAGACCGGATGACAAGACGGCTGATTGTTAATGTAGTAATAATCAATAAACTCCCGACTAACAGGCATGAGATTTCGGAGCTTAGGATTCGGGCAAGTGCAAGAAATCCGAGAAAGAAGATAGCAGTCAGTATTCCACCGATGATGGATACCACTTGAATTGTAAGATTATGCTTCTGTGCCATACCACTTCTTTTTTAGTTGAAGAATAATGTAGATAAGTAAGGTTGTTCCGGTGATAACCATAATTCCTGAAAAGAAGAATAGATTGACATCTCTCAAACCGCTGTGGCATATGAATGTAGTCAATAGAATCATCAATGTCGCAAAAGGAATAACAGCCAGATAGAACAGATTCTTTGCTTTCCACCCGAACCATAGTCCCGCAGAGAATATAAGGATAGTGCTTATGAGTGAAACGATTATAGTTTTTTCTTCGCAGATGGTTGCTATTGTAAGAGAGCTGGTATCTGATATCGCCAGCATCATAAGATAACTGGCGTGCACAATGGTAGCCAATGAAAGCAGACTAACGAACCAGCGATTCTGCTTATTCAGGTTCCCTTTTATACTCATCCATTCTGTGATGACAGTTGACAAAGCGCCTATCCAAGTTACTGCATTGGCAAGCAGAATCATTTCCCATGAGCCGCGACTGGCTATTTGTATATTATACAGCCATATCGTCGTACAAAGTAATCCGATGAAAGTCAGCCATAACGGAGCAAAACGGGCGGCAACCGCCCAAAGGATAGTAAAAAGTGTCCAACCCAGGAAAAGGTCGTAGGCATCAGCCCCCGTCTGATAAATTTGTCCGAAAACGGCAAAGAGCGTACCTATCAGGAAAGTCGCTCCTGTAAGAAGAATCTGTTTGACGAGCCTGCTCCATCGGGTGAATACGGTAAGCAAGACAGAAGATACTAATAATACTTCTACAATTCCCAGTTTTGCAAATTTGGGAAGGTCGTTCCAGTTATAGGCAAAGAAAAAGATGATACCTGATACAGTAAAACCAATGCCCACTGCCAATAAGAAAATGGATAGAAACCGGTTCCATTCCTTTTTGTTTGCGTACAGGGCTTGTCGTGACAAGGGTGAAGAGTCAGCTTTTTCCATATGTTTCAACTTTTAGATGATTACAAACATAAGAAAATAAAATGATTATCATAGAAAAGAATAATATAAAAAGTTTGATTTCTGAGTGACAACAATTATCTGCAAAGAAAAGTTCTGTTTTAACATATACTAATAACGGCTTTGTGTTGGAACACATCGCAGTTTTTGTGTTAAAAAGAATTTTGTAACAACTTTTTAGCAAAATAGAATAAACAAACGCAGTATCCATTTGTTATCTTTATAGGCGAAATCTTAACCTAATGTTTTAAACCTCTTAATAACTGTAGAAAATGAATAGAAGTGAAATCGGCGTGAATGCCGGTAAAGTTTGGCAACTGCTTAGCAATAATGAGAAGTGGGGCTACGGACTTTTGAAAAGAAAATCCGGGCTGAAGGACAAAGAGTTGGGCGCCGCTTTAGGATGGTTGTCAAGAGAGAATAAGATAGAGTTCGACCAGTGTGATGAAGAACTTTACGTGTATCTCTGTGTGAATGTTTACATTGGCTAAAGGAGCTTAGTACCTGAACAAGGACAAAAGAATCCCCGAAGTAACGACAGGATAGTCAACGCTTCGGGGATTTTAGTTTTTATTCTTTTTCTTTTTTATGGATGTTCATTTCAATGAGGAAAGCACTTAAAAGACCTATACCACCGAAGAAAAGCACGCATGCGCCATAAACGAGACTGGCTTGCTGTGATACATTCCATGCGGCATCTCTACCGGTAGAGTAATTAGGGAAAGCTGCGCAACAAATGAAGAAAGCGATTAGGAGCCCTAAACCGATACCAATCATCAGGCAACCGCCTTTCAGGCTACTGAAAGTGAACCGAGAACGGGAATAGTTGACATTGAAAGATAATTTGCTGCTAATATCCCCCATGCTAAGCTTGTCGCCTAGTTTTTCAATCATGATTATCCGTTCTTTTTTACATACAAAGAGTTCGAATAATTTGTAAATACCCAATGTGATAATACCTACCACCAAAGGAACCAAGATAAAATCCATCATAATTATACTATTTTTAAGTGATTATTTTCGTTCTTTGTACCGTTTGACGCATACAGCGGAAAAAGGTTACACATTACGACTGGTTATTTTCCAATTCTATTTTTTCATTCTGAAACTGTAACCTTTTATAATGTATAGCGTCTAATTGGTCAAGATGGAACAGAAAGACGAGATATACTATATAACACGAATATTGGACGGGGAAACAGTATATTTTTCTGTGTTGCTTGACCGTTACAGCCGTCCTTTATATTCGTTGATAGTACAAATTGTCAGTTGTCCTGAAGATGCGGAAGAGTTGCTTCAGGATGTTTTTCTGAAGGCTTTTCGAAACTTGTCCGGTTATAAGGGCGAATGTCGTTTTTCTACCTGGCTCTACCGGATAGCCTATAATACTGCTATCTCAGCGACTCGAAAAAAGAAACCGGAGTTTCTGTATATTGAGGAGAATACTATTAATAATGTACCTGATGAGAAAGCGGATGAAGTGATTTCTTCGGCAAGAGATGAAGAACAGATAGAATGTTTATGTAAAGCCATCGAGCAATTGACCGGAGAAGAAAAGGCATTGATTACTTTATTCTATTACGAAGGGAAATCAATGGAAGAGATAGGTGAGGTGTTGAAGATAACGATAAGCAATGTGAAAATCAGACTGCACCGTACCCGCAAGAAAATATATGTATTAATGAATGGTAAATGATAGAAGAGGAGATGGAAACGGAGAAGAAAATAGAAGATAATATGAGAAGTGCATTGAAACAGGCACTTGAACGGCGGCAAGTGGAACGTTTGTCTTCCAATTTCTCCTATCGAATGATGGGACATATCCGCCTGGAAGCAGAAAAACAGCGAAAAAGAAAAGCGAAAATCAGTTGGGTGGCCTTGCTGACATCAGTCCTTGCATTGCTGGGACTCGGCATTTACTTTTTGTTCTTTTATGTGGATATTAACTTTGCCGATTACCTGCCGCAGACAGATGTCCGGTCGGAAGCTCCTTTGTTGAAGTTTTATATCTATATAGCTTTGTTGGTCTTAATTTTGCTGGGGGTAGATTATTGGTTGCGTAAGAAGTATATTTGGAAATAAATCTGTTACTTTGCAATTCAATTTAAAATGCAAGGAAACAATGAGAAGTTTTGCCTCTGATAATAATTCCGGTGTGCATCCGTTGGTAATGGAAGCGTTGAACCGGGCGAATATAGACCATGCATTAGGCTATGGCGATGATAAATGGACAGAAGAAGCAGTAGCTAAGATAAAGGAAACCTTTACACCGGACTGTGTCCCCTTATTTGTATTTAACGGTACAGGCAGCAATGTAGTGGCATTACAATTAATGACACGTCCGTATCATTCCATCTTTTGTGCGGAAACCGCTCATATCTATGTAGATGAATGTGGTTCTCCCGTAAAAATGACCGGTTGTCAGATTCGCCCGATTGCTACCCCGGACGGCAAACTCACCCCGGAACTGATGCAACCTTACCTTCATGGCTTTGGCGACCAGCATCATTCACAGCCCAAGGCTCTTTATATTTCCCAATGTACCGAACTTGGCACGATTTATACTCCCGAAGAATTGAAACGTCTGACCGACTTTGCTCATCTGAACGGTATGTATGTCCATATGGACGGGGCGAGAATCGCCAACGCCTGTGCCGCCCTCAATCTTTCTCTCAAAGAACTGACCGTAGATTGCGGAGTGGATATCCTGAGTTTCGGTGGTACAAAGAACGGATTAATGATGGGAGAGTGCGTTATCGTATTCAATAAAGACTTGCAATCGGAAGCACGGTTCATCCGTAAGCAGTCCGCCCAGTTGGCTTCGAAGATGCGTTACCTTTCCTGCCAGTTCACGGCTTATCTGACAGATGACCTTTGGCTGAAAAATGCGGAGCATGCCAATGCAATGGCAGCCAAACTCTACAATGAATTGAAAAAACTTCCGGAAGTAACCTTTACTCAAAAGGCGGAGAGTAACCAGTTATTTCTGACTATGCCCCGCCCGGAAATCGACCGGATGCTGGAATCTTACTTCTTTTATTTCTGGAACGAAGATAATAATGAAATTCGTCTGGTAACTTCTTTTGATACCACAGAAGAAGATGTTGACGAGTTTATGCGACTTTTGAAACGTTAAAAAGGAAAAATGGAGCAACAAAAGCTCCTGAAACTCTGTTGTAATAAGAAGTTTGAAACTAACTTTGTCCCGAAAGTTTTCTACTTCTTATTACAATGAATACTAGACAGAACTGGCTGATATTATTCGCGCTATTGTTACTGACACGAACCTCACTTGGCGCGCAGATGCATTCTACCGAAATTGAACTGCCCGGAGACTCTATATCAGTAGTTACCGAAGATACTGTTGCGGTAAAGCGCAGCTTCTTCAAGAAGTTTCTCGATTACTTCAATGATGCCAATAAGGAGAAAAAGAATAAAAAGTTTGATTTCAGTGTGATAGGTGGCCCTCATTATTCCAGTGATACAAAGTTCGGACTTGGACTGGTGGCAGCGGGTTTATACCGTACCGATTATAAGGATACGATTCTTCCCCCTTCCAACATATCCCTCTATGGAGATGTCTCTACGGTCGGCTTCTATTTATTGGGAGTCCGTGGAAATCATCTGTTTCCACAAGATAAATACCGCTTGAACTATAACCTTTATTTTTATTCTTTCCCCAGCCTTTATTGGGGCAGGGGCTATGATAATGGAGCAAACTCCGATAACGAAAGCGATTATAAACGTTTTCAGGCACAAGTGAAGGTCGATTTCATGTTCCGTATGGCGAAGAATTTCTATATCGGCCCGATGGCTGTATTCGACTACATCGACGGACGGGACTTTGAAAAACCGGAACTATGGGAAGGAATGGCGGCGCGGACTACCAATACGAGTCTCGGACTTTCCCTTCTCTACGACTCACGCGACTTCCTGACAAATGCTTACCAGGGATATTATCTGCGACTGGATCAACGGTTCAGCCCTGCTTTCCTCGGCAATAAATATGCGTTCAGCAGCACCGAATTGACTACCAGTTACTATCACACCGTGTGGAAAGGCGGAGTGCTGGCAGGACAATTCCACACACTATTGACCTACGGAGATACCCCCTGGGGACTGATGGCAACCTTGGGAAACTCTTATTCGATGCGTGGATACTACGAAGGCCGTTATCGTGACAAGTGTGCGATGGATGCGCAAATAGAACTCCGGCAACACGTTTGGAAGCGGAATGGAGTAGCTGTATGGGCAGGAGCGGGAACAATCTTCCCGAAATTTTCCGAATTTACCCCGAAGCATATTCTGCCCAATTATGGTTTCGGTTACCGCTGGGAGTTTAAAAAGAGAGTAAATGTACGTTTGGACTTGGGGTTTGGTAAACACCAGACCGGATTTATCTTTAATATCAATGAAGCTTTTTAAGAATATAAAAAAATGGCTGGAAAATCAGGAACACTTGTTTTATCTGTTCTTGTTTATCCTGATAGTGCCTAACATCGTCCTTTGTTTTACAGAGCCGCTACCGGTGATGGCAAAAGTTGCTAATGTATTGTTGCCTTTCGGCTGCTATTACCTGTTGATGACTCTGTCGAGAAACTGTGGCAAGATGCTATGGATTTTATTCTTGTTCCTCTTTTTCGGGGCTTTCCAAATCGTACTGCTTTATTTGTTCGGACAGTCCATCATCGCTGTTGATATGTTCCTGAATCTGGTGACTACCAATTCGAGTGAGGCACTCGAACTACTCGATAATCTGACTCCCGCCATTATCGCCGTAATCATACTTTATGTCCCTGCATTGATTTTGGGAACGATTTCAATAATCCGCAAGCGTAAACTATCGGTAGAGTTCATCCGCAGAGAACGGAAAAGGGCTTTCATAGTCTTTGGAATCTCCCTTCTCAGCCTTGCCGGAGCGTATGTACAAGACTCGGGATATGAACTGAAGTCGGATTTATATCCACTGAATGTCTGTTATAATGTAGGTCTTGCCTTCCAACGGACAGTCTTGACACAGAATTATCATCAAACCTCGAAAGACTTTACCTTCCATGCCAAGGCCACCCATCCGAAAGAGGAACGGGAAGTGTATGTGATGGTAATAGGCGAAACGTCCCGTGCCTTGAACTGGCAATTGTACGGCTATGAACGCGAGACGAATCCACTATTGTCTCAGCAGACAGGATTGATTGCTTTCCCGAAGGTACTGACGGAATCGAATACGACACACAAAAGCGTACCTATGCTGATGTCGGACGTCAACGCTTGCAACTACGACTCTATTTATCACCAAAAAGGAATCATCACCGCCTTTAAAGAAGCCGGTTTCAAGACCGCCTTTTTCTCTAATCAGCGTTACAACCATTCATTTATCGACTTCTTCGGAAAGGAAGCCGACACCTCTGATTTTATAAAAGAAGACTCTCTTGATTCAAACTATAATCCGTCCGATGACGAACTTTTGAAACTAGTGGAACAAGAACTGGCGAAAGGTGAAACGAAACAATTTATCGTACTTCATACCTACGGTTCCCATTTTAATTATCGCGAGCGCTATCCGTTGGAAAACACTTTCTTCACACCGGATTATCCGGTCGACGCGGAACGGAAATACCGTGATAATCTGGTGAACGCTTATGATAATTCTATCCGTTACACGGATGGTTTTCTGGCAAGAATCATCCGTATGTTGGAAAAACAACAGATAGACGCCACTATGATTTATACTTCCGACCATGGAGAGGATATTTTCGACGATTCCCGTCATCTGTTCCTTCATGCTTCGCCCGTACCTTCTTATTATCAGCTTCATGTGCCGTTTCTTATCTGGATGTCCGACAGTTACCGGGAAACTCATCCCGAACATTGGCAGGCGGCAATGGATAATAAAGAGAAAGATGTTTCTTCCAGTAGTTCCTTCTTCCCGACCATACTGGATTTGGGCGGGATAGAAACTCCTTACAGGGATGATTCACAATCCGTGGCCACTTCACTTTATCAAATGAAGCCGAGAGCATATTTGAATGACCATAACGAACCCCGTCCGTTGGATGATTTGGGCATGAAGAAACAGGATTTTCAAATGTTGGAGCAGAAAGAGATTAAGTATAAAGAGAAGTATTAAGTAGTATGCCATGCGACGGAAACTTGCCGGAAGCTGCGGTTAAATACCTAATACTTAATACTTGCTAAAATTTGCATCCAAAAGCAGGATTGGCGTGTTATTTGCCGTATGATGTATGAACGATTAAATTCATAAAACATGGCCTATATAGATTATTACAAGATTCTTGGAGTAGACAAAAGTGCTTCTCAGGACGATATCAAAAAGGCTTTTCGTAAGTTGGCCCGGAAGTACCATCCTGACCTGAATCCCAATGACCCGAGTGCAAAGGATAAGTTTCAGGAAATCAACGAAGCCAATGAAGTACTGAGTGACCCCGAGAAACGTAAAAAGTATGACGAGTACGGAGAACATTGGAAGCATGCCGATGAATTCGAAGCACAGAAACGGGCGCAGCAACAAGCCGGTGGCTTCGGTGGCGCGGGCGGTTTCGGCGGATTCGGTGGTGGCGGACAAGGTTTCTCTGACGGAAACGGTGGATATTGGTACAGTTCCGATGGTGAAGGCTTCTCCGGCGGTAATACCGGCGGTTTCTCCGATTTCTTCGAATCAATGTTCGGCGGACATCGCGGTGGACGGGGACAAGGTTCTGCGGGATTTCGCGGACAGGATTTTAATGCCGAACTTCACCTGTCTCTTCGTGATGCTTCTCAGACGCATAAACAGGTATTGACCGTTAATGGCAAGCAAGTGCGTATCACTATCCCTGCCGGTATAGCCAACGGACAAGTGATTAAACTGAAAGGCTACGGAGCCGAAGGTATCAACGGCGGCCCTGCGGGCGACCTGTACATTACTTTCGTCATAGCCGAAGACCCTGTATTCAAGCGCTTTGTTTTCTATTTGTTGGTAGATTTGGAAGTAGACCTTTACTCAGCCGTATTTGTTTTTGAAAAGCTGGTCGACAAGTTTGAGGGTAAGGTGAAACTGAAGATAAAACCGGAAACACAGAACGGCACGAAAGTCCGTCTGAAAGGAAAGGGATTCCCGGTTTATAAGAAGGAAGGACAATTCGGTGACTTGATTGTGACCTATTCTGTCAAGATTCCTACGAACTTGACGGACAGACAGAAAGAGTTGTTCCGCGAGTTACAGAGTATGAACTAAAAAGAATGAGTACTATGCAGACCGAATTAATTATTGTCAGTGAATACTGTCACAAATGTCATATCGAGCCTTCATTCATAGAACTGTTGGAAGAAGGCGGTTTGATTAACGTACATACCGAAGGCGGTGAACATTATCTGCTTTTGTCGGAACTTCCGAGCGTAGAACGTTATAGCAGAATGTACTACGACCTGTCCATCAACATGGAAGGCATCGACGCCATCCACCATTTACTGGAAAGGATGGAAGAGATGCAACGTGAAATGAGTTCACTTCGCAATCAACTCTTGTTGTATCGGAAACAGGAAATAGAAGATGTGGACTGGTAAAAAAACGAAGGCTCTGTTTGGTGCAAATAGAGCTTCTATTTATATAAAACAGAGGCTCTGATTGAATGAAACAGAGCCTCTGTTTTTTGTATGATAGCGGCATGCCCGCAGTTATCCGATGTATGTGCAAATTTCTTCCAGATAGCGTGCGTCAACCGTATCGAAACTATCCAGTGTATCATTGTCTATATCCAATACTCCGATAACTTCTCCCTGCTTTATCATCGGCACTACTATTTCCGATTTTGAATCCGAACTGCATGCGATGTGTCCGGGAAATTGCTCTACATCAGGAACAATCAGTGTCCGGACTTTTTTCCAGGCTGTTCCGCAAACCCCTCTGCCGATTCGGATACGTGTACAGGCAATAGGCCCCTGAAAAGGCCCTAATACAAGTTCATCTCCTTTTACAATATAAAAACCTACCCAGAAGAAACCGAAAGTCTGCTTCAGGGCTGCCGCAACATTGGCTAGATTGGCTATGAAATCCGTTTCCGTACTTACTAAAGCATGTAGTTGTGGAAGTAGCTCGCGATATTTCTCCTCTTTACTTCCTGTGCTGATTAATAAATTTTCTGCCATATCGTCCTTATTTGATTTGGTTCAGGATACTCGGGTCTTTTATCTTATTGTCTTCTGCGAAGAAGATAATCTTAGTCAATATCTCGGCTGTTTTCGGGTCTTCGTCTACAAAAGGCAGGAACAGGCGTCCGCGGTTTTGCGAATGTACCGGAAGAACTGCAATCTGCGCACCACCTTCCTGATGAATCACACCGCTGCCCAGATGGATGTTATATTTACCCAGTTTGCCTTCTATATGGGCAAAGTTGCCTTTTACCTTCACATTGTTGAGATGGAATAAAGGCATCGTCAGTTCCACCAATGCACTGCGCATTTCGATGGTAGAGTGACTGGTTTCCGGGTCGACACTTCCGGCATGGGCTACACTGACCGCCAAGTCCACATCCCTCATTACTTCAGAGAAAATAACGGGCGGAATCTCCGAGATATTCATTAGTTTATAGTCCCTGCGATTGTGGAAGCAGACATATTCCAAGGTAGGGGCTTCGATGTCGGCAGGAGAGAACCAGTCCGCCATAGCGTAGATGGTAGCGATGATATTCTCTTTATAATATATCTTCTGAAGTCCGTCTTCATAATCGGCCACCCATCGGCGTCCTTTCAGTACGGCGACTGTTTTCTGCGGTTGAATCTGATTTCCGGCATAGCGGCGGGATTGTGTGGCGCCTTCCTCTTCCGGAGTAGGCACATAAAGTTCGCGGAATACCTGTTTGAAAGGTTGGCGGATGGCTTTGTCGAACAGGAATTTCTGATACATATGCCAGTCACCGCTTGCGTACAGGTCGGTAGGATGGGCAATACGTAATTCGTCTTTCGATTTCAACGGGAGACAGACGGCATTTGCCGTCACTAGTAATCCGTCGGTATAGAAACCTGCCTGTCCGTTGCAGATAAAGACAAGATGCTTCAATAACGGCCAGATAACAGGGTTCTGCATCAGTTTGCGAAGCTC